>Ga0065711_1004511_pt1 | contig 39564 bp, 21 predicted proteins | sample Hoacrofraction12_FD_59098 | JGI IMG/M metagenome (GOLD analysis project Ga0065711, IMG submission 59098) | Hoatzin crop microbial communities from Cojedes, Venezuela - Epithelial fraction 12 v2 (version 2) | ecosystem: Host-associated > Birds > Digestive system > Esophagus > Crop | place... | reverse complement strand
TCACCGACCACTCATCCAGCCCACACTTCCTCAGCTTCCCTAGGAGGATATCATGGGAGACTGTGTCGAAAGCCTTGCTGAAGTCAAGGTAGATAACATCCACGGCTCTCGCTTCGTCTAGAGGGGTCTTTTCTCCAGACTACCTGAACTGGTTTAGAAAACTAGAAGGATCTTAGGAATACCTTTCCCCCTTGCTGTGGGATTTCTAGAAACACGAATACGATCATAAAGCACTACCCTAATAGCAATGAATTAATCCTTAGAGTAGCCCCATGGAGTATTTAAGTAGTAGCACTCGTTTTGCAGGTGACGTACCTGTGGCATGCTGTACTGAGGACGATTGCTCAGTCAGCCCCAAAGCCATGAGGGTGAAACGGAGGAGTCCTGCCTTCCAGACTTTGCTGTAACCAGCGCTTCTTCCCCTGTGCGTAGATTTGCTAGAGAGTATTCAGAGCTTCATTAGAGACCTAGCTGCCTGCCAGGGTATTATTTTAAGCAACTTGTGGCTGTGTATGTGTTTTTGTGATCCCTTTCAGTATTCTGTGGAATGAGAGACAAATTTTGTAACTCGGAGCATGCTATTTCTGAAACAGAAGTGGTTTTTTGAGTTTCAAATGAACATTCACTGCCCCTGTCTCATCCCCCCTACCTCCCAAAATAAAGATCGTGTTTAGATTGTCCAGCATGTTCTAATACCTGCAAATGGCAGTGCCTACTATGCAAACAGACCAACAGAGGTATCAAGTGCTGCGCTTAGACGTAAATTCTTGTGGGATCAGGCTGTGTAATACTAACCAGACGTTCATGCCTCAAATGGCATTTTAGGCATGCATTAATGACCCTAAGCGACAGACCTTCTCATCTTATTGCTTAATTAATCAGTGGCCCAGTGGCACATTGGCAGTGCTCTTTTTTCAAGCTGTGCCTCCCCTCAGATGGTAATCAGATGGTATATGGCTGTATCTACTTATGGGAAAGTCAAAACCCAGTAAATAAAGTTTAATTTCCTGATTCCCCTGGGATATAGTGATTCTTTTTAACAATGCTTCTTCAGTTGAGTTGAAATTAAAAACCAGCATGATCAACATATTGCGTAATATTTCATGGATGGAGGTTAAAAAAAAAAGAGGACTGGCAGGGGAAGACTGATAGAGAAGCAGAATATTTTCCATTAAAAATGCCTAATCCTATTTTTGTTACTGGTGTTAAACACTGTCAACTTTTAAGCATTACTGTGAAGCTTTTCTGTGCCTGTGACATGAATTTTCATTCTAAGTTAAGCTTGCTGTCTCTTGGGATAGAATTAACATTTAATCTTAGAAATATTTTGTAACATGTAATGCAGCTAGGCACCACAGGAGGGCAGATGTGCTGAACGGCTTTATTTTGAGATGTAAGTGTCCCATCAGTGTAAGATCTACTGCTCTGAGTAGATGAGCGAGTTGAATTGTAGGGTTGATACTGGTATCAGTGAGCTCTCGATCATGTCAGAGAAATGCAGCAACTTGATTCAGACACAAATGGAAATATGTAAGTCTCGTGGGTTTTGTGGATTTGAGTATCTTTTTCCAGCTGTTCATTTTTGATGCTTACAAAGTTCAAGGATTTTTCAATCCACAGTTGTTTTGTTTTGCCTTTGAGAGCCTATAATCTGACTACAGTTACTTATTTAACCACTGACAATATCCAGCAAATTAACAAAAATTAGTTCTTTGGTTTACTACTTAGATTTAATTCAACTTTTTATTTTTCTAGTGTCAAATTTTCAATATGTGCTAATTTATGCTACAGTTTTCTTTACGCTTCAAGTTAAATTCAGGCTTAAACATAAAAGAGCTTTAGCCTCTAGGTTAAATAATTTCTTGTAAAATCTGAAATTCCATTTAATCCATATCTGCCTTTTCAAGTGAGTGGAAAAATGAAGGAAACGTGTTTTGTTAGAGGAAGAAGTGTGTGTGCGCTTTCATGGCTCAGACGATCCCTTCTCGCAGAGTAGTCAGGAGGGATCCTGTCGCGGTGACGGGTTCCTGCGCACGGAGCTGGTGCCAAGGTCCCCACCGACAGACTGTTAGGTTCCGAAACATCGCCTTGGAAAATATTTGTGACCTCCCCAGCCTGCCCCGTTGGCTCTGCTATTCTGACCCCGAAGCATCACAGGAGGGACATCCCTGACGAGCTGTTAAGCAGAGGCTGCCCTGGAGCCCTGCCTTCCTGTAATGACTGTGAACCGAAGGCTGTCAAGGGGCAATGCTATTTCTTCTGAAAGTGGAGAAAAATTTCCAGCATCTGGAGTTGGAAGAGCAAGATGAACGCTTCATCTATCTCCTATAACGAAGTCCCTGAAGTAGAAGAGGGCTTGTTAAGCAGCGAAGACATTAAGAGGCACAATTTCCCAGACAAATCCAGTTCTTCAGATGCAGGAATGACTGTGTGGCAGCCTGACCCTTTCTTGCTGTTCAGCTGACCCCGCTTCTTCCCTCTGAGACTGGCCAAGTCTCTCTCCAAATACACAGTAGCACCTGCAGACGGGATTCAAACAGATTTCCTGAAGCACGGAGCAGCTTTAAACTGCTGTGGAAGCAAATATTCTTAGGTTGTAAGAGCATGATGTGGAAGAGTGGTACTCTGTTGTCCCCAGCCCCAACAGCTCACAGAAGGCAAACCCTACTGTGCTCTAAAAATAGGTTGTGATGGGGTCTGTTAGCAGATGGGTCAGCCCTTGCTTGTGGAAGTGGACACTTCTGTTCCATATCCTCCTTCTACAACACAGCATCGGACTGTGAAGTTGTCACAAAAGTATGTTTGCCTTAAGGAGGAAGATGCTTCTCACCTCCATTCTCTCTCATATTCTCTGGATGCTTTTATATTTAAAACTATCTAGATCTTGATCTTACTGCCAGAGTAGGTATCGGAAGCCAATATGGCAGGTGTCACACAGGCAAAGATCCTGCTGAGATCTGTAAGAATAATTCATGTGTCAGAACCCAGGCCACCTGATATGTTATCTTGATGTGCAAGTGTCATGTTGCATAAGTGCAGAATAATCTCAGTCCGCTGCCCAGTGTATGGTCTAAAGGCTGGTACCTAGGACAGGAATATAACCTGTCACAACTGCTGATGTCCTTAGGACACTACACGTAGGAAGTCTGTCTTCACATTTTCTTTGCACTCTGATAATGAGTATCTACAGCTTGCTCTGTATAATGAAAACCTCTCTCCCGTTTTCCTGGGTGGCGTGGCTGTAGGCTGGCATGCCAACACTGCGCTTTTACAAAGATGCAAAAACTTTTATAGCCAGCTGTGTTCTGCTATGTTTTCCCTACTTCTCCCTACCCTTTCCCTCCTCCCTTCACTTTAACTCCCCCCAGCAGGATTTTTGCAATACATTCCTGGAAATATTGTGTGCACTCTGACACAAAACCATATCTTCAGCAGTAATAATAAATTAGACGCAGTGGGAATTTAAGCTTGTTCTTTTGTCCAAGGTGATATAATGGAAGTAATTCATAATGAAGAAAAAAGTAATTGTTATGCAGCGTTTTTGTATTAAACATGCATCCCCAAATTATCCGGAGTATAAAAGAGAATGTTTTTAGAGCTTTGTTACAGCCATGGTTGAGCAAAATGCATGTGAATGTCCTCTTATTTGCATAACTGGGATTTCTTAAAATACAAACCATTTGTACTGTGTTAAGCTCCCTCAAGCCTTGCTACCGCACAAGACATATCATAATTTTGTCATTAATCAAAACAAAGCCAAAATCAATAAACATGCATAATCAGGACTCTCTGATTCCAGTATGCAAATACACTACATATCTTTCTGAATCTAAAATAGTTTTACTTTTTTTTTTTTTCCCTCTCAGAAGTCCCTGAGCCTTTTAATTTTAATATTTTATGCATTGCAATGCAAACAGTATAAGAGTGAGTTCATGTGTCGGAGATAACAAGTTAAAAGATAAATGTTGGATGAATCTCCTAATAGCTTTTGTTTACTTTGTTGGCTTTAAAGGCAGTTGATGTTTCTGAAAGGCCGGTAATTACTTGACCTTTAAAGGCCCAATCCTGCAAAAGCAGTTGCTCTGCTGTGCGCTTCCCTGCCGGTACCAGAGCGTCGGCAGCCGCGTCCCCGGGCCCTGTGCCAGGGCTGTTTGTTAATTAGTGAAAATCAGTTGTTCCTTCTGTGTAGGGTGATCAGAGTGTTACGTTACACGGGGACAGAGACGATGTTCAGCCAGGACACGCTTGTGTCCTTGACGGGTGGCCAGGACAGCAATCGGTACCCACAGCTGCCCGGAGCACGGGCGCTCTTCAGGGGTACGAGCTCTGCTGCTGACGCCGGTGGAACCCCAGCTCTTCTCACACGCTAGCAGGTCATGCAGATCGTTACTGATACGTATCTAGTGCTGCCCTCTGTAGTTCTAAATTCCTTATCAAACACATGTACAGTATGAGACAAAAAACGTTACCATCTGAAGATGCATCCAGAAATAAACATTGCAGCGAGAGGCTCAATGATTTCATAGGTGTCAGGGGCATTGCACCGCTACAGTTAAGAACCTTTATCAGTGCATGGCTCAAATTAATGCTGCAAATTATTTTAATCTGAATCACAGATTTCTATCAAGTGAGCTGTGATGGGGTAAATCTTGGCAACTGCTGCTTACCTCATTCTGAAGGTATGCATATCCATAGCAAGTACAAAACAGAGACCCAAAAAACGGGCACAACAACAGCTGAAGGATTAAAATAAAACAGAATTCTATGAAGGCCAAAGTTAAAGGAAAGAAGGATGGAAAAGATCAGTGGTGGAAAAGCCAGGCTGCAATTAAGTTGAAAAAGTTCCTTGTTTGCTAGTCAAATAATAAGCCGTGTCAGAGCTGTAGAATTGGCTATTCTAACGTAATTGCATCTCTTGTGCATCTATGGGACTCTGCTAACCACAGGCACGATCCTCTCATGAGAGTCATCCCCTCTGAGCTGATTTATTAGCAAAGTGAAAAGTTTAGAGGTGTGATGTTTATTTTATATCATAATAAAAGAAACGTGGCAGCAATCATAGATTAGGAAGCACGGTTTCAAACTGTGAAAGTCTTTTAGGCTTATTAATTTGCTGTGGAGGAGTTGCACAATGGGTATGTCTGTTTGCCAAGTCATGCTTATTTACATTTGCTCAATGCTTGTTTTCACAATGGTGGAGTGTAAAACAAACAAACAAACCACCAGAATCCACAAAACCCAAGTCCTGTGCCTTTGGTGGGAACAGGTCCTCACCTGAAGAGAAATGGTAGATCCTGTGAGTAGCTGCACTCCTTGCTTATTTGTGGAAGCAGCCCCACGGAAGTCAATGGGATCACGTGTGTCTGAATCTATATACTCATACATATAGATGTATAAGGTGAGGGGTGCAATGAGCTCCTCAAAGTCGGTTACTTCTTGACATTTGTTTTTGTTTTTTTTTTTACAGGAAACTTTGTAGTTATGCTTTTTTAATTGATTGTTCAGTGATCCGATCTGAAACTCTTCTTTGAAAAACAGGAAGAGTTTTAATTTTCATGACAAATGCCTGCACTAAGGAGGGTATTTGGCAAAGGGAAGAATGAGTGTTACTGCAGCGATGGGTTGATGAGCAAGAAGAGCTGATGTTTCAAGCCAGAACGTCTCTTGATGTTCTTGTTCACTGAAATTGCTTTCATTTTAATTTACTGCACTGCCGGCCGCGTAGTGCTTGGTCTGCGTTTGCCTGCCTGCCTGTGCCTTAACCACGCTGCTTCTCGGAGGACAGTGGTCTCTGGCTGCAGTGTGCTCTGCCAGCGTAACTGTGGGTGCTAGCAACGCCCCGGAGAGCGTGGCAAATTATTCCTCAGCATCTCCCTCGCCACGCAATTTCCCGAGCCAGCAAGAGCAGTGAGAACTGTTCGTCTTTGCTTGAACCTTTGCTTATACAGTCTGAGGCAGAACTTAGCCTCTAACCTTTTCCTTCCTGGTTCTGGTAATTGTAGTCCGTTGCTGCTGGGCTATGACAAGCTCACAGTGGCCGTGCCTGCTTTCTCCACTGTCACTTACTACATTGCACGCATGAGATACGATGTGGAGTCTTGTTGTTTATTTTAACTGTAATTTGTCATTTTGGTAGGTCTAAGGCTAGTGAGTAATTGTTCTATGTTACAACTTTTTATACCCAGTTATTTTCAAACAGGAAAAAGAAAAACCCATCAGCCAAAGCAGGAGAAAGAAACTATAAAGCCTATCTGGTCTTGGCGAGGATAGCAGAGGAAAATACAAGTGAGGCCACTTTCTTACAGCTTGTGGGAGGTATTCAAATAAATAAGCTAGGCAGAATAAGAGTAGTGATGCGAGTGATTAATATTTTTAAAGCTCTTGGGTTTCTTTGGCTCAAGCTTCCTGCAAAACGGTGGAGTGTTAACATTAATCACAGACAGGGACCTTCAGTCTCCAGGACCGTCAGCCTGGCACCTCTGCTTGTTGTTGCATTTAAAAAGGAGAGAATAAAAAAAAATTAACCTGGTGATCTTGCAGAAACATTGCAGAGGGTAACAAGCTCCAGGGTAAAGGAAAGTGTGATCTTCTCAACCAGGTCTGAGGGCTGTAAGTTTTAACATCAGTGTGTACTGCAACTCCAAGGAATGATAGTCATTGGGTTTATTAGCCTCTAGCTACATAGACTACCGCTTGCATTTAGACTCATACAACGTTTTGTGTTTTGCAAATATTTTTCACATGAGACTTCTGAAGTGCAGTGAAGAGAATAAATGGACCTCTCTCCACCCTGGAGAGGTATAATTAACTACTTGGCAAAGATAGGAATGGAACCAAGGAATCCCCTTGCCTTTATCTCCTTACCCTGCTCCAAACGTTTTCATGACCTTTTTTGGAAAAGTTTTGCAGAAGTAATATCAAACGGAGGACTTTTTTCCCATGTCCTCCTCTGTTTTGTTGCACAGTGCGGTCTGTTTTAAATAAGCTCTACAGTGCAGTCATTTAAGGAAATGAAGATATTTCATAGCACACTTAGCATTTGCATTTGAATAAAGGCCACCCTGCTGTTTGATTAAACTGGAGTTTAAGAAAACTATAAGAATCGAGGTTCATATGCAGTGCAGTACTTCACGCTCAGATTGCAAAGGTTGTTGAAGGAAAAAAAAATGATAATATCCTTGGAAGTACATGACTAATGAGAATATATATAGCACTTCTGAGACAGCTCAAATATATAATTATTGTGAGGATTTCACAGACACATAAATATAATGATCTTCAGCTAAGTAAATTGCTACCTACCAATGAAATAAATATGGTCCCTTCAGAATTTGAAATAATTCAGTACTGTAGGTGGTGGGAAATGATTCACCTTAGCTGTTATCTCTGGAACAGTAATATAGAAATATATCTGCCAGTACTGTTACATTTACATTGTTCTTCATATCCTGTGGAGTTTGTCAGAAGATCTGCGGTCCCTGCTGATTTCCACCCTCTTATTTTGATAAGGCTCTGCACAGCATGGCTCAACAATGGGTTGGAGCAGCTAATATTGTTTACCGCAGTAGGCATCTCAGCAATAATATTTTTCCAAGAAACACTGATGTGTTTAAAGGTCAGGTTGATACTGATTTGACTGCTAAACATGAATTCATTTTTCTAGGAGTCGGAGAGTGTACATGGCTTGGGATAAAGGTTAAACTGTTGTTTATGCACTCGATAGGTGGAAAACACAAGGCTTTAATACACAAATCACAATAGCCTGTTCTGGTCAGTGAGGGAAATGCAGTGCTTTACATTTAAATGGAAGCTTTGAGTCCACAGGCGTTTTCTAACTGTCGCTATAGAAGACAACTCACTGAAAACGCCAGTGCTTGCCTGGAAGATCTAGTCTTTGCAACCAGTTAAAACGTTTTTCTGGATACTGTAGTCCAGAACTCATCCAGGTCTTCTGGCAGCACTGGTAAAACTGAGTTTTGCCACCTGTGATGAGGTGCCAGAAACTGGCCCTACCTGCTACAGTGAAGGGAGGGAGGGAGAGATGGACAGCCCTGCAAGTCTGGCTGTGCGGTGCTTGCCGTCTTCAGTGGAGTGGGATGTGGTGGTGTCTGCTTTTGTAGCAACCACCTCTCCTGTGCAGGTGCCTCTTTCCACAGACATGAAATCGTGGTCAGTAAGGCTGGCTTAGCCAGGGACGTTTCTAGGAAGCTACTGCACTAGACAACTGGATTCAAAGGAAGGTGGGACTTGGTCTGATAGCTTCAGCTGGGCTGGCCGGGCTCCCCAGGAAGGGAAAACTTAGCCAGGTCATGCTCAGTTCCTGACTTCTTAGAGGTGACACGTCAGATGGAAGGGTGAGCACTGAATGCTGAGCTGTGCTCTGTCTGCACTACCCTCTGTGCTCGATCTGTGGTGTTCTCCAGGGCAGGCAAAGAGGGTGGCACATTCCAAAGCTGAGAAGGAGCCTCTACAAAGTGAGTACGAATAGAGAGCAAGGATATGCATGCACATCCACATAGGTGTACATCTCATCATTCTTTCCTGGCTTCCATTTTCCAGGTACTTGTTCTTATTTAAGTAGAATTTCCTTCAGCCTGCTCTCAAGAGAGATTTTTTCCCAAACCTGTGCTTGGTTTTGTGGGAAGTGATTTTTACTTCCGTCAAAGGGTGTTTGTTGCCAGCAGTTTCTTGTACTATGTCCACATCAGTCACCCCCTCCTTTGCCATTTCTCCTTTTCCCTTCTTGCATCCTCTCAAGGTCGAAGTCACCTCGTTTACCCATCCTGTTTATACCTCTCCTTCCACTTTCTTCTTTTGTTCCTTCATGAGAAAATATTTAATGTCAGGTTAGAAAGAGGTGACTGTAGCCGTGTGGGAGGCTAACATTTCTTCAAAGAAATTACCAGTGCTGTTTGGTCATGTTACCTGTTTCTTGACCGCACCTTTTACTTTTGGGGGGATAGTGCTTTTGGGTCTGCATAGGTTTGTGGAGGGTGCTGTGTCACAGGCAGTGGTCCTGTGCTGTTTTCAATACAGTATTCAGCTTCTCTCTTCACTGGGGCAATGGGATGCCTCTGTGGTAGACCAACACCAGCTCTAAAAATGCATTTGAAGAACTCAGGTTTACTCATTGGCACTGATAAGCACACAATTTCTTCTTTTAACTTTGCTTTGTAAAAGAATCGGTGCTTTTCACTGTTAGTTTTAAATTTCATTGATTCATTTGAGTTGCAAACTCTGCTTGAAAGCCTCAAAGTCCATCCAGGATTTTTCCTATTGAATTGTCTAATAAATGTGTTCTAGACTTGTTGTCATATTTTTTTTCTACAGATTTTGTCTCTGCAAAGACTCCAGTCCTGGCACGGCAGCTCAGGTCACTGCTTTTATCCGGTTTTCAGTGGGATGTTCTGACACCTTGACCATCTTGGCATTCGCTTTGAGAACAGATGGAGAAAACAGTCCATAATACGCCTGTTGGCCTAAAAGCAGAGAATCTAGTAATGCCATGAGTGGCTTGCTGGCTGACATCAATAGCACAGGATGCTGCATTTGATTAGCTTTGCTTTCAAAAGAAAAACCCACTGTATTGTTTTGAAGAATGTGTTTGGTTGTTTTAGCAAACTTAAATATCCCCCGTGGCTACAGAAATAGAACATTGAAGTGAAATGGCTGCCATGTCAGGGATAAAAAGCCTTGCAAAAACGTTCTGTCTACAGATTACACTCAATCCTGAAGCTGTATCAGTTCAGAAAAACTTCTGGATTTCTTTTTTTCTTTCATCTTCTGAAGACAGATGAATCTAGAAACGCCACAGGAGGATTTCTGACTTAGCAAACAGAGCTTCACTGCATTTTGGTTTGGTATTTTAGCTGAATGTTACAAATACTCGTGTCAAAGATCTTGGCTTGAATCCTGGAAGTATTTCAGATGAGATGGTATGATAACAAGAAAAAAATCCTCCCTAGGCTTTCATGCCTGCCTCGCATTTCTGCCAGGTTGCCATTACTCTCTTACTGAAGAGGAAAAGATGAAAAGCTAATGTTGTATTCCTGAGATTTCTTACGGGAAGGTGATTTCCGTGGATGTTGTGTAAGGAAACTTCTTTACTGTTTTTAAAAGGAAAACATGATACAGGAGAAAAAAAAAAAATAGGTCCACTTGAGGAAAAACAGCACTGGACTGGAAATGACAAGTTTCATTTTCTCCCTGCAGTATGTTTTTCTTCTTCCATCCCTGCTTCTCACACCAAGGCGAAGTCCCATGCCCCTTTTCCCATCCTTAATATTAATCATTCCCTTACACTGATACCTTCTAATTGCTTTCTCAGAAAGCCATCTCTCTGACTTCCTGAGAAGTGGTGCCTTATCCCTTAAGTGCTGAGCAGTACTGACAGCCACTTGTTAGATTAATTCCAGATACGTGTTTTATCGGAGTAAGTCCATGTTTCTCAAACATTTTAGTAAGTAATTTAAAATACTATGATGAATAGATATTGTATATAGTTATCCACTCTTGGTCTACTTTTAAGGAAATCAAGTGAATCTTTACATTTAGTTGTTATTTTAGAAATATAATCCTATGGATTTTTCTAGAAATGAGAAAATTGAAAAATATGGGATAAATATCGTTCCCTATTATGGTTGTTGCGAACCAGAAAGCAGAAGAGAAAAAGGCTTAATCTGTTAGAGAGATGCTAGGTTTGTTTTCCTTTTCAATAGTAAGTAACAGATATTCACCGCAAAGTGTTAGTTTAAAATATTAATTGTATATGATAGAGGATATGACTTGATTTTCTGTTCATTGGTGAATTTTATATCATCCTCATCACCACAGTGCTTGAGTGTTTTTGAGTCATTCTTTAAGTGACATAACTGACAGCTATCGTAATTTTCATGTCTCTTCTTACAGAGATCAGTTTATGCGCTTTATACTTTGGTACAGTCTTGATTAGGTACTTTGTGCTCCCCTGACATGTGCTCACCAGGCAAATAAACTACATCCTGTGTACTGAAAGTAGATCATGAAGCGTATGATGAATTTTTGGATCCGGAATTGCTGATCAGAATAGTAGGCTGAGTGATGTCTCGAGTCTGAGCACTTCCTAGCTTTGCATCTGTTTCTGACCAGAACATTTATCATTGCTAGATAAACTCCCTCTTTCATGGAAACAGAGCAAGCATAATGGGTAAGGAAGACATAAAAATACGATATAATGCCCGGTTGTTTACGTTGAGACATTCTATTGCACAGCCACATTGAAACTGCTTTGAAAGGAATTTAAAAACCCAGGTCTTTCTCAATAATAGCACAATACAAACCTTTAACTATGAGATGTTGCCTGGGCAAGTTTAAGGCCTGTTTAATAACAAAAGGAAAACAAACAACTCAGATTAAAAAAAAAAAGAGGGGGGGGAAATGTGGCTCTTGTTGATAGTATAAGGCAAGGGTGCACACACCTTCATATTGAAAAAGGCAATTAATATTTATTTCATATCAAAGTAGATTGCTAATTATGGCAGTGCTCTTCCCCTCCCCCAGGGAAATAATCAGCTGAGTGAATCTCATCTGGAAAGTTCACGTGTGGCAATGAGAAGCTCATCATGAAGATGAGACCAGAAAAGAACCTGGATGACCTGATGCGATGTTCAGGCTATCTCATAGACTTTGCTCTCTAATGGGATTTAAAAGACCTAGTATTAGTGAATTTATCTTACTGGTTTTCTGGTGATGCTTTCTAAAAGGCCATGATTATATATAGCTCAGTCACTTGTCAGTGTCCTTTCATTAACGTGCCTAAAGAATTTTAATTGCTCCGTCAGAATAGCAGATTTTTCTTCTGCTGGTAAAGTTTAAGAGGTTATTCAAGCCAAATAGAGAAAATGGAAACCCTGCCCAAATGGATCCAATAGAAAGAACAAACTATTACAGGAAAAAGTCAAGCAAGACTAAGAAGGAAATTGAAGAGCAAATGACTGAAGACAGAAAGATAAACAAGAAATAATTTCAAATGTATCAAAAGCAAGAGTGGCAGAGAGTAAGGCACAGAGGCAGTGCTGGTTATTGAAAAGTCAAAAAATGACAGAGCTGAAATAAAAAATATTGAAAAACAACAGATAAGCTAAACTAGATGGACTTCAACATTTAAATGTTTGAACTGTTAAATAAAATACCTTCTTTCCTACCTGCTGGGTACAATGCCACGTTGTGGGCACTCAGTAAAACTTGTGCGTACCTTTAAGTAAACACCCAAGTGTTTAAATAAGCCTGTTGTTGGTACAGGGATATCACTTGAAATGATGAGTAGGAATGATGTAAAATGTTCTGTTAGTGAAGAATTCCCTCTTTTTCTTTTCTTGACAAAATCTTGTCTGTATCGGTGCAGAAGCAGTTTGTTTTCCACTGGAAAATTTCAACTTTTGTCAGCCTTCCCAATAGCACCATCAAGGTCCTCTTCATTGAAAATTAAATGTTTGGGGTGTGGATGAAAAGTTCATATTTCTATCTTAAAATTTAAAGAACTTCTTGGGGAAAACTCCTGTTTCCAACCAGCTGATAACTGTGCTGTAAGACATTTGGGAAAAATATAGCTGCTCTGAAAATAATCCCTTTCTAGTCTAGTAGAATTTTTTTGTTATGGTTAACTAGTTTAGCTTATAAATTTGGACTTTCAAATGTCTATGATAAGCTGGTAGAATAACTATATTGTCAGGGAGAGAGCAATTTTTTTTTTCCTTTTTTGCAACTACTTTTTAACCTGGAAAGAAACCCCAAACATCAGGACAACAGTCAACTTCTACTGTGACAAAAAATTAGCAGAGATGTATCCCGAAGATTCGTATCATGTCTTATTCAATCTCTTAACCTTCAGGATATGGTGTGAACAAAATAATAAATAATGCTAATATCTACAGATGAAACAAAGTAGCTGCTCACTGAAGACTAGAGGAGCTGAAACTTTGAGGGAACCGATACACATTGGTGTTTAGATGTCATAAAAGAAATAAAATTAGGTGTTAAAGTTGCATTAAATCATATGTAAAAGAATCATTATAACTAACCATAGGCATAGAACACAGGTAGTTTCTAAATTCATTCCAGACCCTCAGGAAAAAGACGCAGAAGTCCCTGTAAGAAGATTAATGGATAACCTTTCCATAGCTAAATAGAAGGCTGTTTTCAGAAATGCATAAAAGTAAAACTGAACTATTATAATGTCTTATATCGATTCTATGCACAGCATTGCCTGAATTGCTTTACTTGATTCTGATCAACCTGTATCAGAAAAGATTTAGTGGAAATAGAAGAGCTAACATATATTATTACAGCTGTGGGGAAAAAACTTCCCCAAAGAATTTAAATAATGAATAATCACCCTAAGTAAACAAAAAGCCTTCAAAATACTGCAAATAAAAACTGGTAAATTTAGTAAAAGAGCCGTGCAATTCTCATGACTTTTTCCTGTGTGGGTGTACACCTATTTAAACCTCTGCAAATTGATTCTTTGATGTTTTGTAGATTGTATTATGTGCTTTGAGGTATTTGTGTGAGGAAAGGTGAATAACTGCAATTTTTTATTTCCTTGCTTTTTAGTGCTTTTTTGTGGCCAGTAAAGGAAGTCTTTCTTTGAAGGCACCAAGACTGACGTCCTTCTGATCTCAAATGCCCTGTTTGCTGTTTCAGATTTAACTGAAAGATAGAGATTGTCTCCTAGAAGCAGGATGTCTGACATGGTTTGCTGTTGTTCTTAAAAAAAAAAAAAAAATGGACAGTGTAGTGGAGTCAACCCCAGTGAAACACAGGTGTATCTGCTTTGTAACCTTTAAGGGGTGAGTCTTAATTACACCGTGGGGGTAGTCACTTTAGCACTGCAGTCCATTTTGCTGGATGTTGACATTACTAAATTATCTCATGTTCTAAACGCAAAGTAGCTGATTTTTCCTAAATGCATTTCTTGGCAACCAAGAGATGAATTGGTCTGGTTCCATTTTTAAGAAGGGCTTTGTCCTTTAATGGTCCTTAAATTAATCCTGATAATTCCACCTGAGAGGATGGCACTTCTGCAAAGCATAGAACAGAATTGTGTATTGTATTGCTTGTGTGCATTTACAAATATTCTGTAGCCTGCTTCTATTCACACAGAAAAGAGATTTCTACAGTTGTTTAAGGACCGAGATACAGATAGATGAATGCCATTAAAAAGCACCCTTCCTGCCTTTGAGTTTAATGGAAAAGCTTTAGATGGAGGACAGTTTGTCCTAGAGGAATGCAAGTTTTCAGCAGGACTAGATCCCTTAAATTGGGTGATAGCGATATGTTTATAGATATACAGCGTGAGAATTTTGAATACCTCTCCACCGCGCTTTCCTTCGTCCATCTTAATTCTTCGAGTGATCCTTTGGAACAAGAGACTGCGAGTAACCTGTTTTATTTAGTGAAGCTGTAAGGTTCAGCATTTGGGGATCTACATCCTATTGCCTTCACTCCTTTACATAAGGCAGATTTTTAGGCACAGAGTTTCGGTGGCTGTTCTGAGATCACAGGTGTGTTTAGGGGAGCCAGAGCAGAACCCAAGTCTGTTGCTTGTTCCCAGGGTCTCTCCACAGAGTCTTTTGATTTAGTTCGTTTTTTTTTTTTAAATCCTTGATCTCATAGTGTTTTACAAGTTTTATGTTGGAGGAAAGTGCGTTCTGTGTTTGTTTAACAAAAGGGAAGCGTAGCGCAAGAACTCCTAGAGAACCAAACCCACAAAGTACCAATGCCACGAGCTGGGCTGACTGTTCCCACATCATCTGGTGCGACGACGCTTCCTCCTTGCCTCCCACGAACACACTGGTACCACCTCGATCTTAGCCCGCGTTCCTCTGTAGTTAAAACAAGGATTTTCCCTCTCGCCCTGTGCTCAGGAAGGGTGATGTGCGCCTCTCTCTTCCGTTCCAGTAAGCTGAAGGACCAGGAGAGTGTCCGATGCCGCACTGACTTCGTGAGGGCCCTCTGAGCATCACATACAACAGCGGGCAATGTCCGCCCCTTGAAATCATCGTCACTACTCTTCTGTTCATCGCCTTTCTGATGCGTAGAAGGTATCCACGGTGTGGTACGGACCGAGGGCAACTTCCAGTAGATGGTGCTGGTGTAAACTTTTGCATAACTCAACACAGCCCACCCCTCGGGAGGCACAGAGAGGGCACTTTGTGCGCATACGCACGCTATCTTAGGGCATGGATGGTTACCGCAAATTTCCCAAGGAGGCCTTTCCACCTGGAAAGACTTCCGAAAAAAAGTCTGCCTTTACTTAACGCAGCATGATGTGTTTTGAGCACCATAATTACAGCTACCTATACCAATTAATAAATAAAGCAATGCAAAAAGTTGCTCAACAATATACCAGCTCCATCATTTGAGATCAGAAGGACGTCAGTCTTGGTGCCTTCAAAGAAAGACTTCCTTTACTGGCCACAAAAAAGCACTAAAACAATATAAACAAACTATTAATAAATCTGTAGTAGTACATCAGAGAAAAGAAGGGACTGTGCACACTCCCTTTCACTTGGTTACGGTATGAGAAAATCTTTGTTGTGTGATATACAAAAACCTCCAGGGCTTGAAGGGTGCCTGTACTTGCAATCCTTTTGTCTGATTTCTGTAAAGATAATTATTTACAGTTCTGTGATTCCAGTCTAAAACAAACAGGTAAGGTTAATGGCAGCATTTCAAGCTCTCTTCCCAAACATTTTTTCTCTGAAAGTTTCAGTAGTAGATTTCCATCTCGGCCACACAAGTAATGAGAAGGAAAGAGCTCTCAAAAGAGTTACATTTTCGGTTCAGTATCTGAACCTTTCCCTTAAAATCCAGGGTAGTCAGTGAAGGTGTTAACACTGTCCTTATTCAGCAGGATTCTGTTCCTTCTAGAGACCTCAGGATTTGAAACAGGGAAGTATTTATCAGTTAGAAGACTAGTAGCAGATTAAAGTGTCACCTACATCAGGCTTCCACAGTTATTGTAGATAAAGTTAGCATGATACGCTATTTTTAAATCAATGCAGCTGAAGTCCTGTCATACCTCGCTTTGAACAAACCTCCTATCAGAAACTGAGCTGGACTTTCACCTGTCTGCTTGAATGGCCATTGCAATGAGGGTAACTAAGTAAAAAGCAAAAGCCACAATACTGTTTTCCCTTCCATCTTCCTGATTTAGAGTTCTGCATTCATTCCTTTGTGAGTGGAAGAGTTTGTATGGAATGGCACCGAGACCTGGGAGCAGAGACCTGCTCCTGTGGAATAACCCATGGAGATAGGCAGAGCTGGTACACTGACTAGAGACTTGTGTGTGTGTGTGTGTGTGTGTCTTTCTGGTTATTTTTGGTGGGGTCAGGGCGATGTTATAAAGTAGTTGAGAATGTATTTTGCAACTGAATTGAAATGGCTAAAGGCCATGATGCAGGAGCAGTCTGGGCTCTCCCCTGGTTCCCAGGATCATGGTCCTGGTCTCTCTAGCACTGACAGCAGTGCTTGAGTAATTATGCAGACGTTCAGATCAGCAAGCTGATGCCAATGAAAGCACGCTCACCTGAGAAAGGAAAATGAAAGTTTAGTTTCTTGCATGGACTCCTAAAGCTGAAACAGAAGAAGCATTGAAGATGTGCACTCAGGATGGAAAGAAGGTCAGGCTCACCCCTTTCAGAGCTAACATAGTCATATGCATGCTTCAGCTAGCTGCCACAAGGTACCCATAGGCACCTGAATATTAAGTAAAATTTACTGGTTAACTCCATAATGGAGTTCCCAAAAACTTTAACTTCCTGATTATATAGACCTGAAGATGCCAAAGTCTTTACATGCTTCTGTTCCTTGCCTGTGTTTGCTGATTGCCTGAGAATCCTTCTTGATCTGAGTATCAGCTTTGACAAGGCAAAGTGAAGAGCTCCAAGCGTAACTCAGATCTGCTCCCCTGAAAGATTCAGAGCTGTAGCTGGGGAAGGGCAGTGGCAGAAGGAGGGAAGTGATCTGAACACCAAAATGTCTTGCAAATAGCTGTGAGCAGAGTGTTCGTACAAGCAAATGTAATGTGTTGCACAAATAGAGATGGATGTTCGATTTCCTCCTTTGAATAGGAAAGTTCAAATTTCATCTCTCAAGTGATTTATTGGAGTTATAGATGGATGGGACAGGAGCATTACTAATTTTTCCTGTTCCATATTAATTAGACCAGTGAACACTAGCAGGAGCAGGAGTCCACAACCCAGTACATAGGGCACTCAGTTTGAAAAGAAAAGGGCTGAATGGGAGCTGTCTTAGATGTAATGACTGTTTAGCTTGATGTGCAGAGGAGAGATGCTCTAAAACCTATTGCATATTGAGTTGCCGTGTCTCTGGAAAGTTACCAAATCCTATTCATCCTAAAATCAGACCTTGATGTAGTTTATTGAGGGATCACAACTTGTGCATTATCTGCTTGTCCTACCAGTTGCCATATAGAGCTGTCTTTTTATGACCCTTTGTGGTGGTGTCATCCAACTCGGAATATAGCAAGGCCTTGGCCAGAACAAATGCCTTAGGTTGACTTTCTGCTATTGTGTGTGTGTGAGTGTTTGCACTGTAGCTGGATTAGCCACCTAGCAGGACAGCAGACAGCTGGAAATCTCAAGTTTCAGGCAATCCTGTGTGAGAAGTGCAGGTACAGAAATGGTTTTGGTTAATTCTGCTGAAAGGTTATTTGGTTCAGTCTGAACATTGACGTTCTTGAGACCAAACGTGCTTTGGAACCATGGCTTGAGAGGTAGAGGTTAGAGGCTTGCTTGGTTTTATTTATATAGAGTAACGATAGGGGAGCTTTTAGAGGGAATGACAGAATATGCATAATGAATAATACAAACTGAACTCTGCATCTCGTTCTGGAAGATAACAAAACATGGGACTTTTTCCATAATTGTGGTTAAATAACTGCCCTGTGGCTGCATTTCCGGTGTCAAAATTAACTAAATGTATTATACATTGCTTTTATTGCAACTGGCAAGTGAGCAAGTTACTAATAGTAAGAGAGCCGTTGTGTAATCAAATCTAATCCTTACTCATGGCAAGAATCGGAGTCAAAAGCCTATAATCGTACTGTAGGCTACATTCCTCTGTAGGCTTCCTCTTAATATCTCTTGGGTGTTGCTTCTTGTGAACTATTTTCTGTATTTTTAGGTTAAATTCTTGACCTAAAATTTGTGTTGTTATTTTTTTTGAGGTTTTTTTTCCATGGGGAATGTGTTTGAGTTTGATTCAGTGCCCCCTGCATTGTGTAGCAGCCTGCCTTTATGTCTTCGAAGACAGTCACGGCACTGGCAGTGCTTACGCATTTCATTGCAAGCCTTATTATATTTGCTGCATTGCTTACATTCCAGATTTTTAGATTCCTGCTTTATTTCTGAGAGTCCAAGCTTTTATTTCATAAACTAAGAAGAAATAAAGTCTTTGTGGCTGTGGAGAAAGGTCCGCCATAAAGGCCTATAAAAGACAGAAAAATGAAAGACCTGCAAATTCAGTCCTGTGTTTTTGCAGACCTTATTCCGAAGTTTCGAATGCTTCCAGCTTAATGCCTTAACATTTGATTTAGAATGGATTGTGGTTAAAAGGGACATTGTGCACATGCGCGCGTGGGTGTTTGCAAAGGCTTTTTCCTCTTTTGCCATCGTTGAACAAGTGCATCGAAGTCCTCTGCACTGAACTGTGCATTGGTTAGTCGTTCTGGTAACACTTGCTGGAGATTAATTATAACTCTTTAGTGCCTGTGTATGCTGATTTCCTGATCTGCTGAGTTTATCAGATCAGGATTAATAAGTAACAGCTGTTCTGTGGCTTCCTGCACAGAGTTATTTTTTTGGAATAGCTCACATCAGTTGTGATTGATTGCCAACTTTAATGCGTGGCTTTGGTGCCTATACTGGAATGGACTGTAGATCCATCCAGTGTGCTAACCAGTCCCTACCAGCAGCTAATATCTCAAACTGGAGAAAACAGACTGCAGGAAAACCGCAGCACTCACAGACTATTCACCGGGTCTGTGCGTGGCTGTGTGGGAAAATTCTTCTCCGAGACCTGTCGGTGATCATCTTACGGCCTGGAGCATGAGACTGAATGCTGCTTATTATCTTGATTTGAATGGACACAAGCTCTATAAAAGGTAGAGGAGTCCGTGCCCTCCCTCCTCGCCTGGGTGCCTGACCTGGAGCAGGAGGGCCGTCCGCAAAGGCCATCTGCCTCTGTGGGTAACAAGATGCCAGGGCACAGTGGAAAGCGGCACAGCAAGCCAGCCTGAGCGGGGCACATTGAGCTCTGCCATGACTGAATGACGACTGTGTTATGGGTGGTGGTGCTAAAAAGGAGAATTAGCCAGAAAAAGCATCACCTAAACTGAAACGAAACATTTTCCATGCAGTATTTTCTTCTTCCTTTTGCCATCTCTGTTTGACTGATCCAGGTAACACGAGAAATCCAGTCCTGAAGTGGCGGCACATTAAGTACCGGATGGGTCACGTAGCAGCCAAAGCAGTAGGTTCCTGATGTGCATCTGTGTATATGATACGGTTCAGCCATCGGATCCCTTCGCCCTGGCCCCTGGAGGCAGCTCTCCGAGGCTACCCTCCGAAGCACGCTGCCGAGCCTCTGCTCTCTGCTCAGCCCTGTGCCAGGCCCCGCGCTCCGTCAAGCTGGGGAGGTGATCTCTGGGCAGGAGCCCGTGTGTAGGGACCACGGTTCCTGCCTCTGGGCCGCCTTTAGTATTAACATTAATACGTTTGGGCTCGGTGTAACTTGTTCTATGGGAAGGGAGCAGACTGGCGGTGCAACTTAGCGTAGCGAGTTGCAGGTAAGGTCAGCCCCATCACACTGGAAATTCTCAGGTGGACTTCGGACAGATGGACCACGGCTCTAGGCAACACTTAAGCCCTAGATCAGGCCTTCTGAAATCACCAAAAGTCATCTTATTGTTTTTCTCTCCTCTTTTCCTTTTTCCCTTCTCTTATTTTCCCATAAACTACTTGGGGTTGCTCATATTTGAGTGTTTTTCCTTTCTGAAACTTCATATAATTCTTGTACCCATACTAATCTTTGGTATTGAAGGGCAGTAAAAGGAATCACAAATCCCTTTCTAGCCAAAGAATAGCTAGCATGTGAAACAAAGCTGCTTTAAAATCTTTTTTCTGCCTAAAATTAAAATATGTTTAAAACTGAGGGGAGACTGCAGTGTTACCAAGGATGAATTGAATGAGGAAGTTTGTAGATGGACATGCATTGGTGATTAATTTGATCAGAAAATCAGTCTTCAATGTACTCAGGCTGTTTTAAACTTTATTGAAACTATTTAATTTTAATTTAAAGGTATGTAATGCTGGTGGAACTGAGATCAATATCTATTTCAAGTTTGTTGTTTTTCTTTCAGTGGTTTTAGGTGGAAAAGAGAATAGAAAAAGGTTTATAAATAAAGTTTTGAGCTTGTTAGAGCTTCAGGTACCAAACTCCCAGTTGAATACAGTGCCATACTCCTTCTTTCACCTGCAACAGTCAACACTTCATTATCCCTTGCCTTATAATCTGGAAACTTAATTATAGAATCACAGAATCATAGAATCGTTAGGGTTGGAAAAGACCTTTAAGATCATCAAGTCCAACCGTCACCCCAACACCACCATGCTTGCTAAGCCATGTCCTGAAGTGCCACATCCACACGTTTTTTGAACACTTCCAGGGATGGGGACTCCACCACCTCCCTGGGCAGCCTGGTCCAATGCCTGACCGCTCTCTCAGTAAAGAAATCCTTTTCCGCAGGGCAGCCTCCATTAATTGCTACCATTAATTACTACCACTGAGCAACAATTTCCCACCACTTCTCCTTCCCTAACACAATACAAGTACTAAACTCCGTGCTCAATGCAGAGATGAAGTAGAAAACTTTCCGTGCAGTTTCCGACAGGTTTTGGATTTGTCTGTTCTTTACAAGTATCCTGTAAGACTGTGGATTGTTATATGCCGCCTCTTCTGTTTCCAAATAAACTATGGTAGTGAAGTGTGAAACCAGAAACACTTGATATGCTGTGTCTTGAAGTCACAGGGAATTAAAATAAAAAGCCTTATTGTCTAACAAAGAATGCTTATTGCTTGTCATCAGCAACAGTAGATTTTTTTCCTTGCTCTTAGAGTTTGAAAATCTCTGCCAGTACAAAACCATGAATGAAGAGTTTTTACACAGACCAAATTATTTTTTTTCTTTTGAGTAGTAGGAATTTTGTCTATTTTGGAATGCGGGACTTCACTTGAAGCTTTATTTTAAATAATTTTAAATCTAGAGAGGCTCTATAGGGTGAGAGGTACACAAATCATTGGAATAGATCTTAGAGAGGTTGTAGTGTCTCCATCTGTGGAGGCTGGTTGGCCTCAGAAGTCGTTAGGTATCACGATCCTGTTTGTGGCTTGGGGTGAACCAAATGACCTCAAAAAGTCCCTCAAAATTCTATTATTTTGTGATTAAGCAGTAACTTGCCAAAGTTAGCCCTTGTCTATCTTGTATAAACCCAGGCTTATGCCATTCCAGCGAGATAAGGATTTATACCAGGATGTTCCAGAGGCAAACTAGGAAGCCCTGGAAAAATCCAGTGGCAGTTGTCTCTTCTGGCACCACATTTGTTTTTTGACTCTGCAATCAGAAGAGGCAATTAAAAAAAAAAAAAATAGAAGACACAGAACTGTAAGTATAAAGACGTCAGAGGAAACACACAGTGAATGAGCGTAATGAATGGCAAAAGATGATTTGACAGGGAGGAAATATTAGCATGTGTCACACATAGGAGACAAATAACTTTTTAAAATCAACTGTTTATTTTGCTGAACTTTGTTCATTGCAAACATGTAAGCTCAAGGATCAAAAAGAGTTAGAATGCGCTTCATCTCCGTTAGTGTCTGATAATAAAGAGTGAATTGGTGAATATTATGGTGAGTTCCCCTGGTTTAATTCACTGCCTCTGCTTTCACACATGTAGGTTTTTGAAACTGTAGCAATTAAACGCTTGTGATTCTGAACACCCCCCTTAATGTGAATAGATTTTTTTCTTAGATATTAGACTGAGTTGCATATAATACATGTCTTTTGCAAACAGAGGTGCTTTGGATAGCGATAAACATCCTCTTCCTGCTATCAAGAGTTTGGCCCTGTGATCTGTCTTCAGCTTGTAGCTGCCTTCCTCTGGTGTAGCTGGTGATGGGGGTCGGTTTTTACCAACTCCGCAGACAAGGTGAGGCACTGAGAGCCAGCAGAAGATGGCAAAAGCTCCACCGCAGACTTTGCAGCATTTTGCACACATTTTAAGGTGCAGAATGGTCTTTTACTCTATTCCAGCTTTCAAGAGCTGACTGAAGAGTAATTTTGTATTTAAACTAAGCAGACATTTTAAACTGACCAAACCACTTTATCTGTCAACATTTGTGCCTCCTGTCAAATGGCTAAACCTTGCCCTCCGATGTATTTGCAATTTCCTTTTAACTATCACGCGTTTGTAGAAAGTAGATGGCCCATATGCTGCTTCCGGCAAATCTGTTACTTCATTTAAGCCAGAAAGGGTCATTAGATCCAGTTGAGTCTTGCATGTAACATATACTCCAGCATTTCACCTGGCTGTCTTGGTTTTGAGTGTAGCCTTTTTTCATTGAGGAGGGAGACTCTGAGTTCCTTTTATCAAAAGAGTCTTTGTTCTTACATAGGAGGAGAATATGGTCAGAGATTATCTTCCAGTCTCTTGATATTACAGAAAAGCAGCTATCTCGAGAGCTGCTTTCAAGTAGGATGGAAAAATCAGGTTTTTTCCTCATGAAATTTCATTTTTAATTTTTAAGTAATTGGAAAATATGAACAAAAGTAATTGGAGGAGGTCATGCATTTGTGATCACTGCAAATAAATTTTAAATAAATTACAGATGGCTTTTTTATTAACAAGATGTTCAGAAGGCCTCAACTGACAAGTATATTTAGCTAGAGTGTGTCAACAAGTCAACAAAGCAAACCAAAAATAAGAGATCATTCTCTTTTAGAGTATGCACACAGAATACAANTGTTGATAGAGGAGCACNGCCNTTAGAGCCAGTGGCTTATTCTGCACGTAANGAGGCTACGCTCAAACCAGGAGGAAAAGTTNCCATAACAGCAATGGCAGCGTTGTTGGGAAAAACGCAGCAAACCCATCTGCCGAAGACGTGTGCCTGCGGCGTACGCAGCGATGCAGAGGAGAACGGTGCATCCCGGAGAGCAGTCTGCTCCTCAGCTGAGGGAAGAGCTGAGCTAGAGACGGGGCTGGAGCGGCCTGCTGAACACCTTTCTAATGGGGAAGAAAAAAGATACAAAAAAGAAATTTTGAATAAAAAGTTCCCACTTGTTCAGATGACGGAGTGACCCTTCCAGAAACTCTTACAATTTTCCAACCTCTGAGTCTTAGGTTTGAAATATGAATTTTAAGGGGGGGGCCGGGGGAAGGTAGAAGGGGAGTGTGTCATTTCTTCTGGTATTTTGTTTCTAGCTCTATCCTTTGATCTCTGCAGCAGTGTAGTTCAGACAATCTGTAGAAATATTGCTAAACCAAGTTACTTTGTTGTATTTTACTTCAGCCATTTGTCAGCATATGCCATAAAAATTTTAGTTTTCTCTCTTGATCTTTATCAGAGATTGCTGTTTCTCTTTGATGTCTCCCTCCTTATTTGACATTTGGGTCTGGTTTCCCATTTAATTATCTAACTCTCTATTGCTAGTTTAGTTTAAAAGTTCACTGCAATATTTTACTCCTCCTGTTTCTCAGTCCATTCCTCTGTGCTCCAGCTGAGGCACAAGAAAACGATGAGGGTAGTCACCGCGTCGGGGCCTTTTGTGCCCGAGCCCTCCTGTGAACAGAGGGGAGCACAGACCCGCTGGGCAGAGAGCGTGGGCTGCAAATGTGAGCTCAAATTCCGGGTCTCCTCAATCAAAATTTCCAGCAGCCATTCTTTCATTAAATGGTAAATTGAGACCGTTTCATGTAGGTTATAAAGACTGAAATGTAAACAGCGGTGCAGTCAAAATAGCTGTAAAATATATCATTTAATACAGTCACAGTTCCTACAAACCACCGCAGGAAAATACCATCCTCACTGGTTAGCTGTGGCAGAAGACAGAAGGAATTCCTCGCAGTTTGTGGCTTAGCCGAGAAGGAGATTTGCCCTCGAGAGGGACAGGCTGAAGCAGGGTGGACTTTTCACCTCCCTGACGAATTTCTGGGAGCTGACTGAACCGGTGAGGAGCTGAGACTCTGTGCCACAGTTCAGCAGACGTGAGGTGTCTGTTGTACACGCTTATTCCAGAAAGGGGTCTCGTAATAGCTGGAAGCCCTGCAGGGCAGCCGGTTCTTGGGGCTGTTCTGCAAGCCGTTGGCCGTTGAGCGAGGTGGGGATGAGCAAAGAACAAATGATGGCCTGAGCTAGTCAGTTTATTGCTGCATAGTGTGGCCATGTGAATGTGATATATGAAAGACTGGCTGTCTTCTGGCAGAGCTGGAGAAGTGCGTGCAAACCGGTGAAGTAACCATGCCGCGTCGCTGAGGTGATGAATGCCTGGTAAGCTCCTACGGGGTCAGCAAGTGGAACAGAGACCTTTCAGCTTCGCACAGAACATGACAAGTCAGAGGAAGAGAAGAAGTCTGGGCTCTGTTTCTTGCTCTGGAGTACGGGGCAGGCCAGCAGAACCTCTCTAAGGGTGCTCTGAGATAAAGGATGAAAATATTTCCGTTGATTATTATGAAGAGCAGAACTGGGGCCGTGTACAGCTACAGGGGAAGTCCTGGCATATGGGCTGAGGGTCTTTAGCGGAGGGTGTGGAGCTCCATCTGGCAGGCCCAAAGCTGCGTATCCACTGGGAGCCCGCAGCGGAGCTGCTCTGCAGGCTGAACATATTGTGCTTCTGCCTGGCTGACCTCCTCCCCCACCCCAAATTTGGCAGCCAGACTGCAACGGTGGAGGGAAATAATAGGTTTGAGCAAACCGTTCTTTTGGGTTTTTGTTTTTTTTGGCTTTTCCCCACCTTTTCAAATGAAATCTTTGAAAGCAAAGAAACAGCTAAACAGGTGATGGTCCTATCCTGCTTCCGTTGAAGAGTCAGAGTGCTTGTCCGCAATGAAGCAGACTTAGGTTCAACCCCCTCTTTTGCCGGAAGAGGCTGGAGTTTGCATTTCACGCCATTAAGGAAAACAACTCAGCTACTGAGATCTGGAGATGTATTCAGATACATGGAGATATTCTCCTGTATTTGCCATGCGTCTTTTCTATTAAACTGGTTCTTCTTTGTAGGAAGTACCCAGATATTGATGGAGCAGAAGAAAAAGACTGTGGGAGTGACTCCCTGGCAGAACGTTTCAAGCCAAAAATTGTTTTCTGCTCTTTGCGCTGCAATTGTTTTTTTTTGTCTGCCAGATAAGGCACTTTCCACAATATGGTGCTTGGAATTACGCTCCTTTGGAGACAGGCAGAAAATATTCCCTCGCCTCTGGATTCCCTGGACATGTCCAAGGCTGGGAAACCCCATGTACCACATCTGAACAGGCTGTGGGTTGGTTTGCTGCCTGCGTGGAAGCAAGGCTCCGCGTTTGTCTGCCTCACCCCGATTCACCTTGTCTCCCAACGTGAACTTAGATTCAACAGTGAAACAAAGAAAATGTTTTAAACACAAACTAGATTTTTGGTAACAAAAAGTAAGTAAAATAAGTAATTATCCAGTCTCGCTCTGTAATTGTGAGGGAGCTGTTCCCTAGCTCTTCCCTCTTTCTCATCGCGAGTGTGTTTTGGGGGATATTTCAGATGAGTAGATCTTCTTGGGTAGTACAAGGAACTCGATCCCAAGCCTTTGGCTGGGAAGGAGTGTCCTCTTATCTTCCCATAAAGTTTTATCCTAGCTGAAGTTATTCGAGATTTCTTTGGTGGTTTCTAGGTTATTCTTCAGTTCATTGTTCAGGGGTTGGGGAACAGAGTTGACTGTGTTAATTACAAAGAGGTCATGGTTTTATGAAGCATTTTTTTAAAGTGTAGGGAGGCGTTTGAATACTGGGAGAGATTTTCCAGCAGTTGTGGGTAATAAACTGGAGTAGCCTTCCAAGAGAAGAGAGGGAAGCTTTGCTGACATCAAGCCACTTAACATTAGACTGNACGAGGCTGTATAAAAACCATCTCCACCTTCAGGGAGGTGGTTTTCAGTAACATTTTCTTTTTCTTAGTGTAATCCTGTTCTAATCAACTTTNTGCATGTATAAAGTGCCTTGTTTCTAACGGGCAGTGACAATAACACACAAATGNCATAGGGAAACACCTTTTCCACTTAGCACCTTGAAAAGCAGGAAACATAAGTCTTGGGGATCCCAAACCATCGATCTCTCTGTTTTCCCACCTAGGGTCAAATTTAATCTCATCCCTCCCAATACACCAAGAAGCCTTTACTCTCTCTTGCACACAAACCCTTAGTAAGTGGATTTTCCTGCGAGGGCCCACAGGGGAGCGGGGAGGGAGCTCGCTAATAGATCCCCACGGACATCGACCGAGGAACGCCACGGTGTGGGAGCCCCATGGGCAGCCCTCGCAGCAGCGGCGGACGGGTCCCTGGCTCTGCCGTTGGGCAGATCTCAGCCTGCGCTAACAACGGGCTTTGCATCCTTTGCGTGGAAAGAGTGGTCTAGCTTCAGGTGGCTGCAGAGTTGGATTTACTTCCCTGGCCTCCTGTGTATCCCTGGTGAGGAGGGAGTTGGTGTTTGGTTTGTAGCTGTGCGTCACTTTAAACTATCTATCGAAGTTTCCTTTCGAAGTTATCACGGGGGAAAAAAGAGAGATAAGGCATTCAGGACTTTACAGACTCAGAAGGACAGCGGCAGAAAAACAAAGAAACTTAATCTGGGATACACAAAGAAGAAGTGGGAGGGGGTCATGATGTAGCTATAATGAGAAACGGCAAGATTGACATGAAAAAGATGGGACAGGCAGCAGAGTATAAATAGTAGCTGCAGTTTATTTGTAACTTTCATTTTTAGGTGGGGATGATTGACACATGGATGGGCTGGATGAAGGTAACCTCCCTGATCTTTAACTCGCGGGTCACATGGAGAAAACTTTGAGAAAATACTCCAACATGTAGATGTCAGATTGAGTGACAGCCGCGTGTGAGGTGAATTGCATTTACTGGCTTTTTTACATGCATCACTTCACAGAAATGATGGCTGCCATTTGAACAAAAAGACATCCTTCCTGACCAGGGTCAACAAACTGACAGTGCCCACCCATTAATAGAAAACACTGTCATTTGAAATAAAATGCTATGGAGAAAACTTCAAAAATCTATTAGCCAACACAGCGGATAGTATCAGTTTATGCACATGAATTACTGTATACCATTCCAGTGTTAATGTACAGCGCAGCGTGTGGTACAATTTTCATCTGTAACAATATATATAGAATGCCATATGGCTGACAGCATGTACTACACATGTCAGGCTCTGCTGGTTTTTAGCTCTGTACATCTTATTTGCTTCTGTCTAATTATCTCGTTCTGTTGAGGGGAGGGAGAGAAAATAATAAAAGCCAATGAGAATTCGAAAATCAAGGGCAACAAATAGTGCCAGTTACTTAATTCCAGCGTTAATGTGTTTCTGCAATGTTTCTTAAAAGGTGCAGTCAGACGTCCGTTGCTGGAGGTGGAATGTGGTGCTGTAATAAAGGCTCTCTCTGTGGCATTTCGAAATGAGAAAGAACAGCCCTGCTTTATGTTGTCTGCTTATATTGTTTAATTCTAGGCATAATTTTTCCAGCTGCTACAATGCGCCCGTATTTCTTCCTATTTGTAACTCTCTGTCTAAAAGTAGTATCGGGATTTTTTTTCCCAGCTGAAACCAAATAGTGTTGAAAAGAATTGCTATCAAATTGGACTCCTGGATCTGGAGTGGTCTAAGGAGCTACTCAGAAGTTTAAGCCCTGAATTTAAGTTTTTTTCTGAGGGATTTTATATTGTTTAAAGTTCAAAGCCCCAAGATTTGTCTTCGGAGATTTAGTCCTGGCTCATTTGTCAGTCACTCTCATCCTCTCAAAGGCCAGAGGCGATTGCCAGCACTCTCCTCTCGCTGAGCCCTTGCTCCTCTGAGAAGTATCTTGTCCTGGAGCGGAAGGGGAAAGCTCCCATCCTCCTTGGGATGGAGATGAGCTTGTCTTTCACGGATTAGGGGTAACTTCTCAACACTGAGCACTTCTACGTGTTGCTGCCCAAGCGCTGGGGGTGGAGGGGACCGGAGGGGCTGGGGTGTGCGGCTGCTGCAGCCTGCGGGCTCTGTGCTCGCGCAGGGCCGTGAAGCAAAACCCATAACTCTGTAGTTAGAAATGATTGGTTGGTCCACCGTGGGCTTAAAATAGTAACGTTTTTGGGTCATTAACTTTTAATGGCTGCTGCTTTCAAAATGAAGCTCAATGCCATGCTGAAAAGTCAATATAGTTAGAAATGAATGATAAAATTGGTCAGGAAAAGCAAATGACACAAACAACTGGCTTGGTGCACCAATTTTAGGCTGACAGATGCTAAATAGTACTAGTTAACATCCGGCTGTGTATATAAAATGTTCATGAGTTGGGGTCATAAAGCGAACTCCGTTTTTAATCTGCACAGCATGGTCTTCCAAGCAGGAAAAAAATATACTTAATCCATGAATGTGTTGGTCAGAGCTGCCTTGCTGTGGTACCGATGGTCTGTATGATTGGGATGTTCCAAAAGAGGGCATTCTTTGATCAGCAAGGCAATTTTTCCTTAATGTTTTCAACAGCAAATTGGTTTTTGTAGTAGAAATCTCATTGAAAATTCAGGAAGCAGCCAAAGTTAACAGCACTCTGCTCTGTTGTGTAAGGATCCCTTGCCATATTTTCTCTTAAACCTAATTAAACATGACTATCCATTTAGGAAAAGAACCCCTAGTATCATTTTGCAAAAGTTTTCTGCATTCAGTATATTATCACTTTCTACCATGACATTTCGCTCAGTGATAGGGCCATTTCTGCTAAACTTGTAGCATGACTGCAGCTGGCTTCCTGCTCCCAGAAATGTTTATTCTTCCTATGAGTTGTCGTGATCTTTGTATCAATTCCAAGTACATGGTATTTCATTAACACACATTTCTTCTCGTTCATATTTTTGTTGATTGTGTCAGATTCCTTCTGCACAAATTCCATGGTAATTATGAGGAAGAAGCATGTTCCGCGCTCCCATTTTGGTGTGAAACCTGTTCCAGCAAATGGCATATAATTCCTCGCTCCCAACTTTAAAGTGGAGATTTAATTTTCACACCAGAGGTGTCTGAAATTCCAAAATAGGGGCGTAGTGCAGCAAGACAGAAATAGAATACTTTTAAGATAGAAAATATGAATATTTGATACAATGAAAACCAAAAAATTGAAACTCTTAAGAAAACACTCTGAGCAGTGCTCAGCTTCTCCGCTGAATGTGACTTCAGCGAGATCTGAGACTGTCTTGAAGCTCCCGAGGCAATAGCCCCGGTCTCAGTGACGGAGAGGCCTCGGCAGACTGTTCTCTGCATCCTGCTCCCTGCAAATACTCTGGTACCTGGTAGGGGTGAGGCACAGAAAGAAAGACTTCTTATGGACAGAAGGATTCCTTGTCCTAGTTTTTGTATTCCAAAAAAAAAAAGGAGTTGTTGCAAAGCTGAGAAAGAGATTACAACAGCATTGAAATACTTTGGGGGAAAAAAAAGGCCTGGGGCAGGAAAGCGAGGTGAGGGTGGCCCTGGAGCTGCAGGGAGAAGTGAGCTGGGCTCTCCCGTGTGAGTACTCGCTCCAGGACACAAACAAGGTTACCTTTGCTCGACATTTCTGTTTTCCCCCTAAAAAAAGGATAATTTAAAAAAATCAAAATATCAATACGTGTGTGAGTCTGAGCATCTTGCTGAATAACCACACTGTTGTATGCATACTTTTACTGATGTTATATGCTTAAAGTTAAATTCAGCTCTTTCTCCCATAGTCGTGGAGATTCAGCCCTCCCAAAGTGGATGGTTGACAAAGATGTGGTATGAAAGGAAACAATAGCTCATTTGTCCATGGCAAATTACAGGATCAAATTCTACTTGGTTTCATTAGTGCAATCCTTGATACTTCAGTTATTTGAGCATCATTTCTCTGGCTTCCTACCAGGGCAGCTTAAGCAGTGGAGTATACCATGCTCTCATGTCTGTCAGACTGATCAGACCTGAGGAATATTTTGGTATTGAATAAATTATTTTTATGACATCTTGAAAATAACACCGAGCTAGGTTCCCCTCTGGGCTCAGGCAAATGAGGCAGTTGCCTGGAGCAGGAGACTGTATGGGAAGCGCAATGGCTGTGGCCCTTATCCACTGCCTGCTTTGCTACAGCGAAAACCCCGGATAGCCAGAGCAGTTTCTGCTGCTAAACAAACCGTGATCCTGGAGGGAAAGCATGGCAGGCACAGCTGACGGGAACAGAATGCGAGGAGTCCCCCTCAACAGCAAGAAAAAATCTCTTTATTTCCATCCCGTGGTCAGCGGAGAGCCAGCCAGGCTCCCCGGGGCCCCTGCTCCCCTTCCAGTACCCCGGTTCTCTGTTTCAATACGCTTGCTGCCTTTTGCCCTTCTACCTTGCTCTACGTAGGCATGGCCCAGCTGCAGCTCTGGCCAAACCCTGTGCTCCTGTCTCTGGGGTGGAAGTGTTCGTTATTGCCTGTGCTGCTGGGAAACCTCTGGCGTATACCTGCGATGGGTAGGACACCTACACGATGGCCACCGGTGTCATTCTGTGACAGTAACATCTCCATAAACTGACCTGCAAGAAGAAGATCTGCAATGCCTCTCCTGGAGCTTTTATACATATCTCCTGTAGCTAAAGCTAAATGTTACCTACCTAAATATTCCCTCCTTGTTAGCTGATCATGCTGGGGTTTTCTTTCCCTCCAGTCTATTGCTGTGAAGAGGCATTACAGAGCATCTCTGTTTCTGTCTGAGAAAATGACTGTATGCACTGGTGTTTGGTCTAGGGCTGGCTTATGGGTAATATTAATCATTAATTCTAATGAAGTTAGTGGTTTGGGTCCCATTTCTGTGTTGCAGTGTTGTAAAGAATACTTATATTCTTAGGATGAAAGGTTCAGGATAAATGTGAGGTGTAATCTGTAATGGGTATGAATAGCTCACTTATTGAAAACAGTGTGAGTGATTAGCTTTGGCTGTTTGGTCATTAATTTTGGTCACAGGCACTTACAAGAAAGCAGAAAGCCTGCAGGGAAATCACGCCAGGCCTTTGCATCTGCCCTTTCCACCAGAAAAAAAAGTTCCTGCTTCCTCTTCTTTGTGACTACGAGAGCTATTCCATACGTGGAATGAGTGTCCGCATGAATAGATTCTGGTGATATGACCCTATAGAGTTGTTAGTTGTGTATTTGTGTATAAAGCTTGTATAGGTCTCAGTGGCTTCCTCTGCTACTGCCAAATAACTTGATGCTGACACGGATGGGGAATGGGGAGCCCATGGGACTGCAGCTCTAAGGGAGACCTTATCGCTCTCTACAACTACCTGAAATGAGGCTGTAGTGAAGTGGATGTTGGTCTCTTCTCCCAGGTAACTAGCAATAGGATGAGAGGACATGGCCTCAAGTTGCATCAGGGGAGGTTTAGATTGGATATTAGGAAAAATTTCTTTATGAAAGAGTGGTCAAGCATTGGAGCAGCCTGTCCAGGGAGGTGGTGGAGTCACCATCCCTGGGGGTGTTCAAAAAACGTGTAAATGTGGTACTTTGGGATATGGTTTAGTAGGCATGGTGGTGTTGAGGTGACGGTTGGACTTGATGATCTTAGAGGTGTTTTCCAACCTTAATGATTCTATGATTCCGAGGGGCCAAGCGGAGACACTTCCATCGTGTCCATAGCTCCTGTTTCTTGGGAGAAGAAGCTTGTTACCGCTATAGGCATTGCAACGCGGTCAAGCTATTTCCCATAAAACCCCTCCAGTGGTGACCAAGGAAAGGCTATTGCAGAGGGGAGAAATCGACTGTCTCCTTGTAGCCGGATCTGCAAAGTGTGGGAGCCTCAATGAGAGAATTGTGGGATGGGGCCTGAAAGGAGTCGGGTGGGAAGACGTTGGGTCTGTCCAGTCTGGAGTCAGTGGTTCTTCTGTGGCACTTGACGTGGAACATCCAGAAACTGGATCCTGCGTCAGCCTTTGATCCAGGTCCCGTTGCTTAGACTTTCAGGAGATGCTGTGGGTACACCAGGAGCCGCAGAGGCTTTCCTCTTGCTGCAGTAGGCTGCCCGTCTGTAGGTGACACATCTCTGCCTTTTGCTACGCGTCTTCAACACTCAGGCCCCTCAAACCCATCTCATTTCTGGGGAACAAAGCTGCTTCTGCACTTCTGTCTGGCCTCCCTTGTGCAAAAGCTTCCTTATTTCTCCCCAGCCAAGCTCCGAGGTGAGCAGCGTGCTTCATGCTGGTGCCTGCATCTGCACCGTCTCCTCTTGACTTGGGCTGCATATGAAACCCAACTCTATTTCACTCCTTCAAGGACACGTGTCTGGTCTGGGACAGGAGGTGTATTTGCGCTTCTGTTTCTCTTTACCCAAATACCACTGAGTTCCTATTCTTCCCATTAACTTTTCATCTTCTCTTGCAACTGCCTACCCTATGGTAATATTTCCAGCTCTGTGTGTCTGGCTTCTCAGTGGGAAAGACAGTTCCCGGAGCAACTGCTGCAGCAAATGCTTTTTGGCATCCAGATGCGTGTTCTTTCATTTCCCGCGCTGCGCGTGTGCCGTCTCTCGCATCCGTGCAGCAGCAAGTGCGGACAGGTACAGAGGCATGTGGTGGTGGGTATCTCATTGCTGACGCTGACGAGGGGCTTCCTCATAAGAAAGCAGCCAGCTCGGCTACGCCCGCAGCGTTACAACGCCGACCTCTTTAAAGTCAGCGGCAATTCTGTTCTTTGCTTCGGTATCGACTGGCTTGCAGGTGGGCAATTTGCTGTCCATTTCAGCCCCAGATACGGCTGCAAGCTTCCCGCCGAGAGACTGTGTGCAGGCATTCTGCTGTTCGTTAAGCAGATGATTCCCAGACAGGTACGCTGGGCTGGGAAGCCAGTCCTGATGTGACAAAACCCAGCTCACGTAAACGGGCTGTCGTTAATCCTGCTCTGCGTTGGGTTGCTCTTCTGGAGTGGCCCCGGCTTACAGCAAGTGGACGCAGAGGAGATCTGGGGTTCTTGGTGGGTGCTTGATGCCTCGTTCCTAAAACCGCGGAAAACATTGAATCCATTTTATTTCAGCAAAATGAAATTTAGATACACAATTAAGAAAAATGCCTCCCGTGGGATTTCCTGCAGCCCCGGTAGCTGGATTTCTTTGCTGCTGCTGTTCTCTACACGAGCGATGCCGAGATTGTACGAGGGATCTACAGGTTCAGAAGCTATAACGGGGGACTTTTAGCTCTTGCAATTACTTTATTATCCTTCCTCTAGCTGTACCATATGCTAAATAATGCTGTTAAATTTGGCTTTGATTTGCATTGTTTTACAGTCTTGTAACATTCATAGTCTTGGCTAATCCTAGGAGTGTTTGTTTATAAGCCTTATTCATTATTTAGACCAAAATATTAAAAAATGTCTATCAATTCTGGGCCCTTGCTTTTTTGTATTCCATTTGGGTTTTCTGGACTTGTTTTTCGCAGCAGTGCAGAGCATCCCCCTTCCACTGCTGAGAGCAGAAACTTCAGAGGAGTATTCCTGTCTCGTGAAGCGGAGGAGCCCGTGATGCTGCGCTGAGTACCAGGCCGCGCGATGGGTCTTTTCTGTAGGCGACGTGACATGACCTCTCGTGATTGCTAGACACTGGACTGTACTTTAATGAAAGAAAATAATAAAACTAAATATTTAGCTATGTTAAGCCTGGCTGTACCTTGCCCTGAGAAACAGCGGTTGCTTTTTCTCAGTCCCCCGACAATGTCTGTAGGACACAGCATTCAGCAAAACCGCCTAAATTCTTGTGTTCTAGTTGTGAACTCCTGAAGAACTACTCTGTTTTATCCCTGAGCCGCTAACTTTTCTGTGTTGAGTAAACCCCATTTCCGTACTGAAACGTGGTTTGTTTCCCAGTGTTTGTTTTCTTCACGTGTTTCCTGGTGATGCCCGAGGGCTGGCTGTTGTCCAAGCACGGAGCAGCAGGCAGCTCCTGCCCGGCCGAGCTTGCCGTCTAAGCCGACGCGGCGTGCGGGTGGCCGGAGGACAGGTATGGCACACGAGCGGGGCGATTGACACTGTGGCAGAGAGCGGCGTGCCAGCTCCACGGCTACCTGTCTGCTGTGTGAGGTTTGAAGTGAGTAGCAGAAAGCAGCAAGAGCCCTCTTTCCCATCTCAGAGTGGCGTGGCAAGGAGAAACCGGTGCTGCTGAAGCTCTACGATCTGTGCATGGAGAGGTGAGGGTGGTTAGGTGCCAGGCGTGCGGGTGAGCTGCTCGTCACGGTCACCAGTGGTGCCTGGTTCCTTTTACCAAGGTAGCTCTGTACCTGCAGCCCCTGGTCTTAGTTCTTCAACAAAGAGGTTGCGATGTGCTCGTCTTCTCCTGCCAAGTACCTCCTGCAGTACCTGTCCCTGTGCAGCTGTGGCGGTGGGATGCTGCCGTGTGTACCCGATGCCATAGATGAACAAACCCGAGTAACAGAAGTCTCCTGTAACCACAGCAGTTTGGCTAACCAAACAACCAGCTTTCAGAAGCAAGTTGCATTTACTTCCCGCATGAGCTCGAAGTGTGACCGTAATCCTGGACGCTAAACACATAGACTCTCAGCACCCGTTCTTGCAGAGAAAGGACTTCTACTGCAAAACTTGTTGTACGTAGCCAAGCCTTCCCGTGCTGGTGATGAATATTTATGCCATGAATGTAGAGTGGAAGGTGTCATCTTCCTTGATGAACCGGGGGCTAGATACTATGACTGCATTATTTAGACCGCATTATTATAAGGGGTTACAAATTTTATTGCCTGTTGCAAAGCAGATAGATACAGTAGATCTTCCCAAAGATCAAAGTGTGTCTCTAGGGCAGCCAGTAAATTAGTGGAGATTATAAATGAGTGCATAGTCATTGATGTCTTGAGAGCTCGGCTCAAGAGATCAGAGAGTATTCTTTCCCCCTTTCTGTTCATAAGTCACTTTCTAGAATAGATTACTTTTTTTACACTTAAAAGCAATATTCATGGACGTCATAAGAACAAGTATTTCACTAGGACATGCTCTGATCGCATTGCTCCCTGTTGTACATGGTCTTATTATGGACTGATGCTTCCCTGTAATAGAGAGTCATGTAGACTGATGTCAGTGATGTGTGTTTGGGGAATCATATCGCTTAACTAATTTCATCATATTTTATAGCAAGTCCAGCCTCCTTAGGAACTTTTTTGGCAGAACAGGAGCTCTGCGAAGCTCTGTTATGAGGTGCAATGAGAGGATGAAGCAAAATAAAAGCAAATTAGAGAACACTTCACTAGCCTTAAAGAGGAGATTATAGCTATGGTGGGGAAAAGTAAATATAAAACACATCACACTATGCCAAAAAATGCGAATAAAAACCCCAAGAATAAACATCTATTTTATGAAGGGATTTGAAGTTAACTTTTAATATCCAAACTGGGAGACAAGTCAGAATTGTATCTTTGTGCAGAAGATGGAACAGAGCTCTCATTTACTCTAACAAATATGGTGCCTGTATATTGTAAGAACAACCTCAATCTGAAATATTTAAAAACTTTTTTAAAAAGTTTTTGTATATTCCATGAAATAGAAAGAAAAAAATGATCCCAAACCAGAATTTTCTGGACCACTCAGCTTTAGAGAAATGCTGTGTGTTGGAAGTTACCACTGTGGAAATAACTGAGTAGGATTATACTATAAAGTTTTAAGACTTAAGACATCTGGTGGTGTCAATGGAGATAACAGCATTAGGTTTTCAGGGGTGGCTTTGATCCATTCATCCTCATGCCCAGTTACAGGATTTTTCTGCTGCCATCCCAGTAGATGCTCTGGTCTGGTTGGTCTGAGAGGTTTAACCCAGGTGAGAGGTTCCTAGCGGAAGGAAAGACTTGTAGTGCAATACGAAATACAATGAGCAGGTCAGTTGATAGTGCTTTGCTACCTGTCTGCCTCTGTAGTATGCTGAATGCCTTGGACAACACTGTAATTCTTCGTTGGACTGCCCTTGGGCAGCTGAGTCAATTTTTCTTAGCAATATGCTACCTTTTCCTTCAAGCCTGTTCTGAACCTTGAATCGAATTCCCCAGAGTTCAGTAAAACAGACTTTATAGCCTTTGCAATGAGAAGAGGTTCAGCTCCATTGGTTTTGTTTCCTGTTTAAAGGAGGATTGGCCATCGCGAAGATACTACACAAGCTGTCAGGTAGAGGCAACACGATTTTGATAGGCTGGGCAGTCTGAGTAGTACAGATATCTTCTTGAATGGACAGGTTGTGATGAGCTCTTCCAATCTTGACTTTGCCTGGTGGAGCCAGGTCCTCTGCTTGGGTTGCAAACACGCCTGGGCACAGTGAAATAATGTTTTGTATGGAGTGTAGCATTTCACAACCACCCACTGAAGCCCGTGTGATTCCAGGGTAAGATGTCACCAGCCCTCAGCACTGTTTCCAAGTGAATTGTAGGTTCTTTTTTTCTAACTTCATCTAACGAAGCCAAAGACGTTACAAAGATGCCATAAAGCCCAATTTGATTGAAAAGTACTAGACAAAATGTCATACTAGAAGCAGCTTCTTGCCAAAGAAGTTTTGCCAATATGAGATGCATCATTGTGGTGCACTGCTGAAATGCTTCACTCCTCACTGGAGGGAAGCATTGGACATGCCTTTGCTTTTTATCTCCACTTGCTATGACTGGGAGGACTAACCAGGACTGGCAGCTAGCACCAGAGCAGCATGGTTTGGATTGGCTCCAAGTCATAAATTCCCTTAACTGAAACAATACTACAAGTTGTAGACAGCCGCTGGCTGCCCTAGCTGCCATGGGAAAATTGGACATGAAAGTTTACAAAACAACTCTCTGTCTTTGAAGACGTTAGCACTTTAATGAAGAAATCTAGTCTGCAAGATATCCCTGATGATAACCTGTCGCTGTGACAAATTGCATAAAATAAACTGCTAGCTGTAAATCACGGTGCGTAGGCGTTGTCTGCCGTGTTTGCGTTGCCCAGCTGAAACGAGTGACGTACCACGAAGTGACGTGTAGCTTGCTGTCCGGAGTGCCTCGCTTGTGCAACCTAGTTCCTAAGGGCTTAGCACTGCGAGCTTCATTTTGGTGAGTGTCTTAAGCCGGAACATCTGCTCAGAACTGTAGCAAAAATGATGTTATTAGTTTTTACAGAAGGAAATTCCTACCCCCCGTGTGAATTCCTTTGGAATTTGTTTTCCCTCTCTGGATGCAGAGAGTTTAATGAATGCCAAAATACCATGTCAAGAACAGGTCTGATTATTGATGCTTTTTCATATGGAGAGGAGTGCATTATCTGGGGAGATTCTTTAGTTAAGATGTGGAACCTATTTTCTGAGGTGATTCCCAGAGGGATTCAAGTTTTGTCATTATGGTGTTGTGCTTTTCTACCTACCCTTACAAAATGTTTATACCATTTTTTTGAGACCTAACGTGATACTTTCTTAAATGTCGGTTGGTACCAGCTGCGATGTCACCTTACGCTGCTTTCTGTGCTACTTGAGCCCCAAACACTTTAATTTCCTCTCTGTCTTTGTTCAGAGCTCTTGATTACCCACTTTGGTTGTTACACAGCGTCGCTGTTTGCTTTATTGTTGCGATCCGCTCGAGGACAAGCTAGGGTGAATGGCCAGTGCAGTGTAAACATGTGTGACTAATCCGTCTGATATGGTGCTGGTTGGGCTTTAATATTCTGGGCTGAAAGATAATGTCTGAATGCGCCTGTCAGGAGAAGGGGTGGGAAAGGGGCAAGAAGCAGCTTCCTGGGGATCTGAGGAATAATCCTGAAAGGCTGTCAGGTGGGAAACTGAGATGTGAACCAGTCATTAAGATGCGTTTAATTTTGGGTGGGTTTTTTGGGAGGTGATTGTCTGAGTCAACCCTTCATCCAGCTTTGAGTGCTGTGGGTAAGCTTAAATAGCTAAACTACCCCTTTCGTGTCTCTGCACAGGAAAAAAAAAACACTTAAACATTTTAGCCCTTAAAATATGGGAAGAAAGTCTGTGCCTGTCTGCTGTGGTGGAAATGTGAGGGAATCCTTGCTGAATTATCTGGCATGACGTGTTTGCTCCCTGCCTCTGGGTTGCTGCTCTGGTTTTCAGTTCTTAGTCTGGGTGAGGAAACATCTGGGCGAAACACAGGTTGCGCATGAGTGTTTGTCTTGTGAAAACAGGTGAAATGACTTGGTGAAAAAGCACTGGGCCTCAGCAATGTGGGTGCTGAATGTCACTACTCTAGTGTAGCCACACGCTGTGAAAAGTGATGGGAAATTCAGAGGTGTTGGAGTCAATCACGGAAGAATCCTTTTCCTTCCAGGAACGTGGTACGGACCGAGTGTCTTCTGGTACCAGAGGGGAGTGATCGAGTTCGGAGGGGGATTAGAGGTTTACAAAATAATAAGAGACCGGGCAGCCAGAGCGAAACCCAGCGCATTCGTCTCGGTGCAGAGTTTTGTTCCTTCGGCAGATACCGCACGCTGAGCCGCAGCCCGGTTTGGCGAGCTGCTCACCGGCCTCGCGCGCTCCGGCGTGCCCGTGCAGGCAACGAGGACGATCTCCGGCGCTTCTGCTGCGCCGCGGCCATCGCCTCGCCGCGGCTGACGGGCCGTGAGCTGATTCATATCGATCGGGATGCTGCTGACACCCGCTCCCATCGCCATGGCAACCAAGAGCCCGAATACTTGTCCACATACTTTAGGAACCTCATTAAATTAGGCAGCAGGACAGCAGCTGTGGTCTCAATGTGTTACGCTGACAGCCGGGGACTCGTTTTATGATGCTCAGGTGATTTTTGGCCCTCTCTAGGCCAAACTGTTGAAAATGTGGGGATAGCGGGACAGATGGCAGAATAAATAAATATTGCCAATATGCTTAATGTGCACACATCTTCCGAAAGGTGCAAAGCAACCCCGCTCAGTTTTATCAACTCTGGTAATTTTAAACAAAGCACAAATAAAGGATAAAAGAGTACAGCTGAGCTGAGGGGTTTTTTTTAAATTTATTTAAGAAGCTGATTATAAGAGCAAATGAATTGAGCTTAAGGCTTATAGTAGATCTCATAAAACGTTGCACAGGTATAACTAATTAAAGTTCTCTTATCTTCATATATAATCATTAAAATTCAGCAAAGCAGGACCCAGATTGATAATTTTTACCACTGCCTTGTATGAGGCTCTGCCAGAGGTAAGATCAACAGAATAATATCTGCTGTTTCTGAAGCAGAGGAGTTTCTCATGCACCATAGCAATGAAATACTCCAGCTCCACCCCCCCCCCCC
>Ga0065711_1028711_pt1 | contig 39565 bp, 25 predicted proteins | sample Hoacrofraction12_FD_59098 | JGI IMG/M metagenome (GOLD analysis project Ga0065711, IMG submission 59098) | Hoatzin crop microbial communities from Cojedes, Venezuela - Epithelial fraction 12 v2 (version 2) | ecosystem: Host-associated > Birds > Digestive system > Esophagus > Crop | place... | reverse complement strand
CCCCCCCTCCTCCTCCTCTTCCTCCTCTCCGCCGTCCCTCGGTACTTGGGGAGCCTCCGCGCTCTCCCGCTGTGCCGGCAGGAGGGGACCCGGACTGCTCCCCGCGCACCCCGGCTCTCCTGCGAGACCGGCCCCAGCGGGGTTTCCAGCCGAGTTTGGTGATCGGGTGGATTTTATTTTAATTTTTTTTTTTTTTTTTTAAAGAAAGTGAATCAGGAAATTCTTATCAGGCTGACAGCATTTTTAGACTATGCAGTGCGTGGGTGAAGTGGGACTAATATTGACTTGGCCCTAATGTAGTCATCTGAGAATACATTTTTTGGTTGTTGCTGCATTCCATAAGGTTTTATCATTATTATCCATGAAGATTGTTTTCTCCGTACATGGGAAGTGACCCCTAATATCAGCTTGCCTGGGAGACACGAATATGGGCTAAAACATTAAAATTCCTATCGCGTGTTACTGGGTTTTTTTCTTTATCGTTGGGAGGGAGAACCCGTTTGCAGAAATGATACCCCGGCGAACTTCTCCAGGTTGCTCACGTTGTTCGCTGCAAACACCAGCTCTGGAAAATGTGTGAGTGTTGTCCGTTACACCGTGCCTTCGTTGTTATTTTTTCGCTAATCTAGGTCACAGTTTGCCCAACCTTCCATCTGTTCAGTAATTTTAGTTATGAACTTTGAATATCTGGAGCTCCAGTTGTTACCCTGCATGATTTGGAGGGAAAATAAATAAATAATCTCGAATAACTTGACTCTCTGACTAGAAGTAGAAAACCGCGATTGAAACTTTGGTGAACTTCTTTGGCATTTAACTCTGTAGGTGATTGGCTGTGTTTCTCTTACACATCTACAGTGTAGAACACATAGCACATGAAAATCTATTAAACGATCGTTAGCAGCTGTGTCACGCTCAAGTGCAATTGCTTTTTATTTTTAAACAGAATCATGAAGTTTTTCGGTCAGCCGAAAGCAGCACCGTACATGAAATGTCCCAGAGGCACCCTAATGAACGCCAAAGTTTCTTGAAAATTTATTTTAAATAAACTGAGTTCTTGTGGGTTATGATATTTAAGAAAGGTGGAGGTAGATACGCAAGGCAAGAACAATAGATAGCTCTGTTGAGCCAATACAGTTCGGGAGTCGTGGCCAGCACCATATATCCCATTTCCACCAAGAAACATTCTAAACCTTGCTATCCTACACGTTACTGACAATTTGTTTTAGTTAATCCTTCTCGCGCCAGTTTTCCTGAAATATTTGGAGCTGGAGGGTCTTCACAACCTAGTCAAATGTCAGACTGAAAAACCGAGCTGTGGTTGCTGAAATAAGAATGTTGCACCCTTTAATTCTAACAGCTGCGAGCTTTAGAGCAGTTTGTGTATTTCCTCTGAATCCAATGCTTTTTAAATCAAAAAAGAGGCAAACATAGAATGAACTCCTCATGCATCTGTAGTTGTAGGGGAAAGATTTATTGTTTGGGTAACGCATGACATTTTGCAAGTCTCTGTTTCTTCAGAACTGTCCTGTCAGGGACACTTAATCAACTGGTAAAGAGCATAAGAAAGAAGGACGAAGAATCTGTTGCCAGGTTTTTGTTTCTTCTTACACATGTGTTCAACATGTAAAACGCTCCTGCGCTCTTCGTGGGGATGATGACCATTTTAAAGAATGTTGTTCTTTGCCGGAATTAAAACTGTGGTTTAAAAATAACAGCGAGGAGAGATGAATTGGTGGGATATCTTAAAAATAAAGCTCTGCATTGGAGCTGATAAAGTGGAGCTCGCCCTCAAAATATCTGAGGACTCCATCGAAGCATTTTTCAGTGGTGGTGTGCTACTCCAGTGTCTTTCAGTATCCGGTGTAATGGTTTGTTTTCTGGGGCAGAAAGCTCCTCCACGCTGTGTTCCCGTTGGCTTTCCTTTCCTTCTCACTGCAAGGAGATGTAGGTGTGTTATTCTAACTAAAGCTTGTGCATCTTCATAGGTATTTGTAGTAAATCTGTCATGAACGTCTAGTTGGTTATGCCGGCTTTCGGTATCAGTTCCGTGTCCTTTACAGAGCAAAGCAAGCTCCCTAGCCGTGGCGCTGCCGCTCCGGATGTAGAGGCGCAAGTTCTGGGCCGCGGTGCCTCTTCGGAGAGGTAACCTCACCGAGTTTCTGTAGGTCGCGTGCTGCATATGTGGGTCAGGAGGGAGAAGTGTCCCCGGCGAGCGGCTGGCATTGTGCCACTGCTCTGCAGTGAAAGGGATTTGAATGGCTGTGTCTTTTTTGGGTTTTTTTTCTAAGTACCAGATCTTGGGTTGCTTTTAAACGATGGACTAGCATGCGCTTGGGATGTGCAGAAGTGGCTTTTAAATTTTTTTTTTTTTTGTAGGGGATGGTCCATCATACCCTTTTAAAGTTACCTCACACTAAAGTTATTCCCACATTTCTGCATCTGTAGCTTTCACCCCCTTAACATCAGTGCAGAACTGATTTTTGCCTTGCACAGAAATGCAGAATTTCTGGAAGCTTAGCTTTCACCAATCCTTAGCCAATAAAGGACTTGCTGGCAAATTAATTTAGAAGGGATTTTGTTTTTTTTGAAGTGCTTAATGGACTGAAGCCTGAATTCCTATTGAATGTTAGTGGGAGTAGAGGCTTAGCACTTAGATCGCTGAGATTGCCGAAGTCCAGGGTGTTTGCTGGAGGGAAGTAAGTGGAGTATGGATATATACATGCTCATGCGATGCCAGAAGGAACTGATGAAAATGGGATGTGGCCCTAATTCTCAGATAAATCAGGGTTTCGGTGTTCCTTTGCCAAAAGACAGAGCGAGTGTGTGCCGGTGTTACAATACGAATGTGTTCCTATGTGTGCTAAGAAGACCTGCCTGTGTGAGGGTAAAGCCCTGCGGAAAGGCGAAATTAAAACGCTCTTCATCGTGCGCTTTCCTGAGGGTCTGTGCAGCTGTAGTGGTAGGTTTTGGCTTTCCTATGGGTTTGGTAAGGAATGGGTGTAACAGAGCTGCTCATTCAAAGAGACTGTGGAAACACATGATCGGTGAAGAATCCCGTTATATTCTTGGCGCACGCGGAACGCCGTGACGACTTGCCATGCCCTGCCAGTGTAGGTATAGCAAGTGGCAGAGCTGAGGCTAAGATAGGATTCACCCTGGCTCACTAACGGCTGAGCTTAAGACCTTTGAAATGGGAAGTTACAGTAAATGGTCGTTTTGGAATTTCTCCATGGTATGTAGAGGTAGAGAGCTAAGCCAACACCATCCTTGCTAAATCAAGTCTTGCATAAAGAGTTGTGATATGCTCAAGTCAGACTTTCTGCTGGCAGTGCAGTAGACGGACTTTTTCCAGATAAGGGCTTGTCTTAATTAGGAAATTAGGTTAGTAACTCAACTCTTCCTTCCAAACTAACAACATTGCAGACAAGGACAAGTCGCGTTTAACGTTGTGTCAGCTGGCTGTAGCTAAACCCTAATTCAGGTACTGTAACTTCGATTTTTGGTGAAGTTCTTCGTATCTTGTGCTCACTACTATGAGGATGGGCTTGTTACGCTGCTTGTACTGTGTGGCAGTCCGCAGTATCTAACACAGCAGATAACAGCAAAAGATAGCTTCACATTCAGTTTTTGTAATTCAGATGCTTTCTCAAGGCTTATTTAGAAACCTGGAGTTTGCCCTGCTACGGACTTCACTGGAAGCTGAATCAGACCTGTATAACTCACTTGTAAAGACCACTCTTAGAATAACAGGATGTAAAACCTGGATTAAGTCTTGCCCTGTGTGGGGACTTTCATTGGGTTGTTTTGTTTAAACCCATGAGACACTGCTGAGTTAAAAAATGTGGCTTGCTTTACTTTGTTGTTCCGATTGGCACCAAATTCTATTTGATCGTCCTCTACCTACATAAAAACAGAACTTTAGAGTTTAATGGTACACCTCTGTTTAGATGTACAGCAAGAGATGTATAGATTCATTCTTTTTCCACCGCTTCCCTCATATCAGCAGAGCATAGCAGGAGCTCCAGGCTCTGCTGCTGCAAATCCGGTGGCTCACCTGAAAGCAGGTGTGTGGCTTTGCTCGGCTTGCTCATTTGTGAGGGTAGAAGTTAGCATTTCATGTTTCCAGGGCATGCTGTAAATACCGCTTTGAGGCCCAGCATTTGGTGCCCTGATTGCTTGAAATTGTCGTCTTCCTTGAATACTTTCTGTGTTATCAGTAGGAGCCTGCTTGGCAGACAGCGCCACAAATGGAGGACTGTCTGTGATTTGCCTCGAGTTTGTTGCTGAAATTCCTTCTCAGAAGCTTATGTCAAATGACAGCCTTTTTCTCAGGATAGGGTCATACAGCGTTTCCTCAGTGTAGTTATTCTTTATTTTGGGTTCCTGTTCTTTCTCTCATGATGGAAAATCTGTAACAGGTGGCCACAGGCACACCAGACTTTCATGCTTGGGAGCATAAAGGACCATATGCTGGATGATGGCATGTATGGAGGTAGTAAGTTGTAGGAACAGGCAGCCAGCTTATATGAAAAATAAGAGCTGGCCTGAATTTTCGATTCAAACTTAGCTAAAGTAAAACTTTCTCTGTTCTCAGCCATGCTTGGTTGTTTTTCTGTTTTGCTGCTTACTTTCTGGTTTCATCTGGAAGTGGATTTTTTTGCAGTTTGCGAAGAGGATTGCTCTGACATTTTTACCAGACACCCTGGGCGAGATCCGGGACCCCTGGAGTCAGTTGGACTTTTGCCATTGGCTTTAATGTGGCCAGAATTTCACTGCATGAGAACGGTTTTGCTTGGTTCTGGATAGGGTATGTCAGAAAATAACAGCACTCTTCAAGATGGGGATTTTGTGTGAGATTTTGGACCACAGGCTTTCTAGGTCTAAAAATGCTCAGTTTTCCTCCAGGACACAGAATGATGCTTATCCAGCATAAAGCTTCTCTTTAATAGTCCCATATTAGCGGTGATTTGCTATTGACCTTTAGTTTCCTTTTGTTAGACAACTTTCAGTGAAGAGTTTAATTCTCTTTGGAAAAGCCTGTTTGTGAATATCTGAAATAACAAAAATAACATTGGTTTATGCTGAATTCAGCCCATGCTGTACAGCAGTGTATACCCAGAGGTCATACCGCTCATCCTTCAGCCACAGGCTGGGGTCTGTTATCTAAGCTGGCATCAGGTGCTACAGACACCGAATTTCCCTATTTCCCAGTAGGCTAAGCTGGCTTTTCATTCTGTGTTCTGGGTCTAGGCCAAGATGAGATTCGGTGTGTTTGTTTTGTTTTTCAGAGGCTGCTTAATACCAGTCTCTGGTTTGTAAGGAAGAGGGAGGTAGATTTCATGCCTATGTTTGAGTATTGGCGATCTGAGTATAGTCAAGAAAGAACATTGTGTTTGTCAGTTTGTAAAGATCTTACACATGCTGTTGGCCACCGAAGTATATGCCAGAACCATTCCTATGTGAAGAGTACACGTGAAGCTGGGCTAGCCCAGATAACAGGTTAGGTTTCTGGGAAGTTTTGTTCCCCCTTACCCCATGATGGTGGGACAAGTTAATTTAGCAGTTGATGATCTTGGATACTTTTCCACTCACGCGAGTGCAGTCAGAAGTGTTATGAGAAGATTACTGCTAAGGTCAGAAGAAGTAACATCAAATTTGTGTGCAGACAGGGTATTTTAAGGGGGTTGCGGGGAGAAAAACATTTTTAAAGGATGTATACAATGCAAAGGATGTATATACATTTCATACAAGGAAAAATTGTTGAGTCACTTTATCTCACTGTAGTTTCTTATTTAAAGAGTTCTGTAATCACAGGCTGATAATTTCTTCCTGAAATACAAATTGCATCTGTGTTTGATCCCAGGCTTGATGCTGTTTTGAAAAATCTTTTAATTTAGAACTTTCATCCTTTGCAAAAAGCTCACCACAAAACATAACTTTTCACTATAAAAAACTTCAGTCCCTACACAAGGCCTCGTACTTGTCTATCAGTACTACCATCTTTTTTTTTGTACATTAAAAAAAAAAAAAGGTCAGATTTGGTGCAAGTGCTCCGAATATCTTGTAATGACTGCCCATGGACTGGAGGCGAGGGAAGAGAGTTGAAATGGAAAATGAATTAGATTCTTAGGCTGTGGAAGGGGGAACATTCCTGCACAGAGAAGCGACTCTGGAGATAAGTTTTAATTTCCTGAGCTCCAGTCTCTATATAGGAACATTGAAAGACTTCCTTCCTGATAACCAAGTCAAGCCAGGGGCTATATTAAACGATGTGTTTCTGTATATAATTGCATGCTTGTGCATGTATTTGCATACTTACAGTATAAATACAAATAGTGTACTATAATGATAGAAGTCAACTTTTAAAGTGCGTTGCTTGTGTTCAAGGTCAGACATATACATTGAGCCTGAGAGGTCGTAATAGATCAACATCTATTTAGTCTTCTATAAAGGATCTCTGTCACACTTTGTCTCTACTTGAAAATCAACACCCAACCAAAAAATTAAATGAAAGAAACACCCTCACCAATCACTTGTCTTGCATTTTTAAGAGGATCTGGGTTATGGTGCACCTTTAGGAATGACCAAGTCACTGAGGTAGATGTGTTGCAAATTTCTGATAGGTACATCTCCTGTATGTGCAATATTGTTATAATCATTTCTGTCTTACTAAGGTCTTATCGGTCTGTGATTACTTAGGCATAACGATGAAGCTCATTGTGAGTGATACCTTACTAAGCATTTCAGGAGCACGTATTAGGAGACTTTTTGTTTGTTGGTTTGTTTACAGAGGGCATAAAGCATTTACAAAAAAAGTATAGGTCACCCCAAATTCTGCATTTGCAAAAACATGTTTCAGAGCCTCAGACTGGTTTCTTTTTAGCAATTGTAAAGCTGTTTGGATTTGCTGTTTCCACATTTGGTTCCTTTTATTTATTTATTTTTTTAAAGTGAAACCCACAGTTTATGTATTATAGGATCTTCGGATAAAACTGTAAGTCTAAATACATAATATTCTGCTAAGCAGAGCTGTGGTATAACTTGCTTTGTGAAGTACAGATTTACATGAATTCCAAACTGTTGTCTGAATATCCAAAATTGTAAAATAAGATTACTTACATCCTTCATTGCAGTTCAGGCGACAGCATGGGAATTAAATGTATTACTGAGCTGTTTTATGTTTATCAGTTAACCTACTGTAATGTCAGATACATTGCTTAGTTGCTATGAGCTTTTAGTGTTAGAAGTTTTAATTCCACTTGTCAATAGCTCTTTCTTACATTTATTTTTTAAATAACCATTCATAATTAAGACTTAGCCCCGCAGTATCTATTTTGTATTACGAGAGCATTTGTATTGGCTTATAGGATTTTAGAAAGCACCGAATGTAAATGTATTGATGGTATACAAGATGAGAAAATTACATTCAATTATGTCTAAATCGGACAAGTGTATTTATTGTATAAATGAAACTTTATGGGCTCTGTAGTTGTTTAACTTTTTCTATGAAACAGCTTTGGAAAAAGGGAAAAAAGTGGTAAACTTAAAGAGATTCTGATGACTCTAAAACATTGCCAAGCAGACCATAAAATACAAGTCAAACTGTAATTCTATAGAAAAGCTATGAAATCTTTCTACATATGTGCTATAGTTGTTTTTGGGTTCTTGAAGCTGCTTGTGTGTAAAGTCAGCTGTGGAAGTGGCTAGCTAGCTGAAAGCTATGAGTCCTGTAGCTTGACTGTTGTGGGGAGAATTTTTTCTGCGAAAACATTGTAAAGTGGAACATCTGAAAAATATGTTCCATGCAAAATGGATCTTCGCACACATTTATTTTGACATTTAGGTTTGATCTGAGAGAGAGAGAGAAGATTCTGAAATAGCCATTCACAGATGGCTTGTGCGGGTTTTATTTTTTTATATGCTTCTCTGTGTTTTTGGTTTGGGGTGGATTTTTCTGCATGTGTTTGCAGACTTGTCAATCCCCCTCTTCCCCCAGATCACATGTTTAATTTTTTATGGCTTGAATTTTTGTGCTTTTTTCCAAAACCTGGTGTTTAAAAAAATAAAAGGAAAAAAGGAAAAGGGGGAAAAACCCCACCCCAACCTATCAAAAGACCCCAAACCAACCAACCAAAAAACCCCCCCCACCCCAATCACCACCCTAAGGTATAGCTTCCTATGATAAAAATTTTCTTGGCAGTGAGTGAGAATTTACGTATACAGTGGAAAATTTTTCAGGAAGCAGCAAATTCTCCCGTCTTTGTGACCTTCAGCAATGAGTAAATGTGGGGAGTCCGGAGGGCCACGTACTCTCAACGGGGCGATTGTGGCCGGCAGAACCTTGTGCGTGTTCAGCTGGACGGGTGAAGTGCAGACGTTGTGTATCTGGCCACCCTTCCGCAGGGCCGGGCTCGACCTGTGTAGTCTTTATTGATGGGAATATCCTTTCCAGGTGGGAGTTAGGAGTGAACTGTTAGAGCCTGTCTGTTTTGTTTTGAAGGTACTGAGTGAAAGACGTTGCCAATAAATGGTGGTATGTGCCTGAGAAGCAGGTCCATCTGTGTGTGAGGAATAAAAACTCTTAAGTGGCGCTGGTAATATCTTCTTTGTGAAATGTCGGTGCAAAACATCCCTGTATTCCAACTGTAATTATGAAATGAATATTCAATGTATTCAGTTATTTTTCTTTAAGGAAACCAGATGTTGAGCTTGTACTGAATGCCATCAGTGATACATCTCTTGTTTGTTTTGTTTTTAATCCCAGAAGAAGTTAGCCGTATACAACAAGATGCAGGATTCTCTGGAAGTGACCCTTCCCAGCAAGCAAGAGGAGGACGAGAAAGACCAGCCTGCCGAGATGGAGTACCTTAACTCTCGCTGCGTCCTTTTCACTTACTTCCAGGGAGACATTGGTTCAGTAGTGGATGAACACTTCTCAAGAGCTTTGAGCCAATCTAGTAGCTTCAATCCAGAAACTGCCCTTACCAAGAGCAAGGCAGGGCTAAGTCCTCTGTGGAGAGGTAAGAGGAGCAGTAACTTGCTTTCTGTGATGTGGCTTACTCAATCTGGCAGTAATGCGTATTTTATTGCAGCTGAAGTTTTGCTCCTCTGGGAGGGTGGAAAATTCCTACTCAAATTTGAAAGGCCAGAGGAGCTTCTTGGGGTTGAGTGATCTGAAGTGTTAAAAGGGGGAAAGAGGGGCCAAAGGCATGGAAGAAGCAGGCATCTCCCTCTCTTGCCATAGCCTGCAGCTCTGCCGAGGCCTGGAAGGAACGGGGCAGAGCTCACATGGCTTCACAAGCATCTGCTGCAAGGTCGGAGGATTATTTTTAAGCTCCAAGTGTGAAACTTGGCCTGTGAGGCAAGAGCAAAGCTGTTTGGGCTGCTGGCCTTGGACATGAGGAGACCCGTGCAGCCTTCTCGGGTGACTTTGCCAGGCGGTTAGGATTTGTCTGCGGCTGCTTTCCAGGTAGGGAGGCAGCAGCCCAGGCTGGAATAGGTTCGGGTGCAAGACCTGGCCCATGTGGCTGCAGCCGTGTGGTGTGGTGTGTTACAGCCTGCCCACGGGCAGAACTCACGGGAGAGACAGAGGAGAGAGACAGCCGTTGTTACTGGCTTCCCATGTGTAAAACGGGGATGGCGTTACTCTGCATCCCAGCAGGGAGTACAAACACAGCAGGTACTGCTAGGCATTTGCTTACTGCCATAAGTTTCTGTCTTGTGCATGTCAGCACGATCAACGTAACAAAGAGCAGATCTTGCCAGATAAACTTGGAAGACCTTATCTTGATAAGATTTCAAAATTGGTGGCTGGAGAAGGTGTGCCGTAAGACTCTATTTCCATTCTGTTGAATGTGGCGGTCTGCGCTGTTTTTCAAATCCACAGCTGCGTTATTTCTGATCATGTCCTTACGTGGACTGGCAAAGGGACACGAACTAAGTACTGTTAGTAACAGCCTTGCATCGGGCTGAGAGAGAGAGATACGATGATGATCCTTGTCGGAGTGGTGGAGCTCATAATCAGCGATGCTGAGATGAGAGTGTATTGACGAAAGTCACAGATAATAAAGAGAGAAGGGATTTTTGGAAACCACTGCGAAGAGAAAAATAGCACAGAAGGACTTGCTTTCCAGAAGGATGATGACAAATCCAAAGAAGTTTAAGCAAAGGTCAGCAGAAGTGGCTGGGGAGCTAGAGGAATTTATGGCTTGAGCCGGGACCATTAATGTTAATGGGAAGTTTTCCGTCGACTCGGCTGAGAGCAGGATTGAACCTATGCTTTCTAAAAAGGAGACTGGAGCATTTATAAATGGAGCCCAGACAGTCTATAAATGTTTTAAAGATGGGATCAAGGCAGTCCCCAGAGACCCTGTGCCTACAACAAGCCCTCTTCAAGAGCTTGGAGACATACCGTGGGTTGAGTTGTATGTCTTCTCTTTGGCCTCAGACATACCCTGCTGTTTTTGCCTGGCTCCCCCAAGGCTGCAGAGCCCTCCGCAGAGAGGGTTCTTCAGGGGGCAGGGTGGCCTGGCGTAAGGGTTCTTCAGCCATGCTGCCTCCTGACCCGGCGTGCCCCATGCTGTCAGCGGGGAGCGAGGTCTGCGTGTCCTGAAAGTCTTCTAGGATTAAAGTAAGGGGATATGCTCTGTGTTGTTGCTGCACCTGCTGAAGCAGTATGAAAACCCTCCAGGGAGGCTACCGGGCGGGGCTTCTCGGTTCTGCACTGTGGACGCTGAGAAAGCTGAGGGTATCTGCTTGTCCGGACAAGAGATGCTGACAAGAGTTTTGTCAGGCACGAAGGAGTTTCTGAAACATGCCTACTTGAAAAAAGTGGGCAAGAAACAATGCTAACACCTTGGTCTTCTGGTTCATGTACAGTTGTCAAAGATACGCAGTTACAGTGAATGGATGTGAATTTGTATCCCATTACCTAAAGAAGTTAAAATGTCATTAGCTAAAATATCACTGAAGATCTTTTATAAATAACCTTCACGGGTAGTCACAGCTTTGGTCAATAGATTACTCAAAGATAAATTAAAAAAAAAACCACCTTTTGTATTTGTAATAGCCATTTTGGAAGGTACGGAAAGTGTGTGAGCATGAACTGGTTACTCAGCTCACTGCGTTATTTCTCGTTTACCTGTTTTCTACCTTTTTTTTCATCTTCATGTGGGATTTTTTTAGTGTCCTGATGGAAGAACAAAGTGTAATTTCATCATAAGGTGATATGGGACTTTTTTTGTTTGGAGGAGGGATTTTGCTTATGTAGAGAATATAGAACCTGTTGTCCTGAAAAGAGCAAATTTTTGTCTTTTGTATATTGAAAATATTGATCAGTTTAGGCTAAAATTAACTTAAAAACTGGCTTTTTATAAAATATGGTTCCTACAAGAGGCTCTGGCAACATGGAGTTAGAATATTCAATTATAGGTGTAGCTACCTGAAATCTTTTGCAGGGGCTAATGAAACTAATGATGCTTTGAAGCTGATGTCACCTTAATGGTATTTTTATCATGCTTTTTCTTAGCTGAAAGTTTTGGGGTTTTTTTCTTTCTTGGGTTTTGGTTTTGTTTTTTTTTTTTTTCCTCTTGCCTTAACTGAGAAGTAATGTTGTACTACAGAAAATTCCATACATTGTCTTCTTTACAGCATGTGCACTTTGGCACGTTTTCAGTGCGTATTGGCCAACCGCTGTGAACATTTGCATTAGTCACCGCTTTGTGGTATCTGAGATGTTGCCATCTCCTTGCCTCCCTGCACTTAGAATAGGAAATTGTGGTAACTGTAGTATCTTCCTTGGCAGCCAATTTTTGTTAAATGCCTCCTTCCCCCATCCTGAAAGCCCGTGAAAGCTACTCAGATTATTTTTTTTTTCTTTCTCAAGGACAGTGCTGAAATGGTTGTTTCTCTATTGCCGTGTCCCATAGAGGCCAGGTATCTGACATGGTGGTATCTGTAAAGATAATTGGTTGTGCTCACCGTTTTAAAAGTGGGAAGGAAAGGAGACCCTGCAAACACTGTGGAAATGTGTGGTGGTCAGGGGTTGTGGCTCAACACAGAGATGATTCTTGTTGGTGGGGTTGCTGCACGCTTAATAGTAACAACCTCTGTGAGCACTCAGGGTGGATGAAGTTTTCTTGCATGTTCATGTAGCCTGGATGGACCCTGTATCTTCAGTGACATGACTTGACCTTGACCAGTGATGTTGGCCTCTGCAGTTACATTCAGTAGTGTCGTGGTAGGGGCTGATACGTGGCAGTTTCTGGCAGTGGTAACGGCTTTGTGAAATGAGCACAGGTTTGAAAAATAGAGATGACTAAACTTGTTTTCTGTGGCATAAACCTTCTGCATGATTGGTAAAGCCCAGCTGGTGTGCAATCTGGGATGAATTCATATTGGCAAATCCAGTGGTTTAAAGTGCTCTCTCGTGGTATTAAAGTTGTCCTGCAGATACTTTGTGGTTTTCTGTGCTTTTTTGAAGTGAGATGATTTGGATTTAGGACTTTTCCATGCAGGTAACAGCCAGATAGTTTCCAAAAACTCTCGATAGCAGAGGTGAATTTTCCAGAATAATGGCAATGCATTGTCAAGCTGTGCTCCTCTTTTTAGCAGTGAGGAAAACAGACTGGACATGAAGAAGTTTGGTTTTGCTTTTTTCTGTCAGCTCTACTGCCAGCACTGTAATCCGTGTGCACTCTCCATCTCAGCCTAATTCCTTGTAACAAGGAATAATCTGCAAACAAGGAACAACACCAATTTCGGAGGGCTGCTGAGGCTTCTGTTATATGCTTGAAGCTCTCTCCATGCTCTTCTAGCATGAACTACAATAGAAATGCGTTACTAAAAAAAAAGTGACCTTTTGAAGAAAGATGTGTTGAGTACAGATTGCTGGATAAGCTTGGAGCCTCTGAAGTGGTTTGGCACCAAGAGAAGTTCTCTACGTTTGTCCATAGTGCATTTGCAAAGTTCATTTTCAATATCAGAAGTTAATCAGGCTCAATAAACTGCCTAAATCAAAGCCAATTGTGTGGAAAAATTTCTGTGATTTTAATGGATTTTAAAACAGATGCATGAGTGTCCTAGTGATGCAGTCAGAAAGCATTTTTAGTTTTTGTTTCCGAAATATTTTTGTGTAAGTAAAGTTCAGAGGCAGGAGCGTTATAAGAATCTGTTCATTCTCAATGGTGTCTTCACCTAGCTGTCATTCCAGCTGCTTATTAAACAAAGCAAAGCAAAGGGTCATTTAAAAAAAATAGTATAAACATTTTTGTGAATGTTATATGAAGAACAGAGGATTCCTTGCCTCGTCAAATATTATACTTCCCTGGCTTTATTTCTCCATAGGCTATTTTTATGACTGCTCTTTCATCAGAGGTGAAATCCTTTATTTTTATGTTTCCATCTTTAACCAAAAAAACCCGTATTTGAGCTCACACATATTGCATGAAGCAGTACTTTCAAACATGAGCTGGCAGGAGGATTGTGAGAATCGAGATCCCAATACTTTCCTACACATCAAAAACACTTAACTGATGCGTCAAAACAGGATTTTTTAGAATGTGATTTCATAATGTAGAGGTATTGGGACTTAAAGAGAAGTTGAGCCCTAACTGTCAGATGGAGCGAGTCTTATTTCTGACAAAAAGTCCTTCGAGTTACATAGATGTTTCTGTCTGTCTGATCCCATTGAGTACAGGGCAGCGTGATATATTCTATAAGGGACTAATGTAAGCATGTTAGGTGTGATATTTACTCCATCAAAGCGTGCAATTAGATTGAGAAGATCTGGTATTCTTCCTTTAGGCAAGCGTCTCCTATTCTGCAGTGTGACCTGTTTCTCTGTCCTCAGAAGCATTTACAGCCACAACAGCTGCCTTTCTAAATTATGTGTTCTGGTCTGGTCAGGAGTCAGCTTCTCCTCATAATTCCTGTACCAAGATCCTGAGAGAGCTGCGACTCTTCAGCCTGGAGAAGTCGTCTTCTCGAAGGGGATCTTATCAATATGTTTAAATACCCGATGGGAGGGAATGAAGATGGGGGAGCCAGTCTCTCCTCAGCAATGCTTGCTGTCCGGACAAGAGACAATAGGTGTGAATTAGGAAACAGAAAACTGCACCTGAACACAAGAAAACACTTTTTTTCTTTTTTGGCCCCCCCCTTTTTTTTTTTTTAATGTTGTTGAGGGTGGCTAAACACTGGAACAGACTGGCCAGAGAGGTTGTGGAGTTTGGATCTCAGTCAAAATCTGACTGGACACCGTCCTGGACAACGTGCTGCAGGTGACCTCATTTGAGCAGGGACTACACGATCTCAAAAGGTCCCTTCATACCTCAACTGACCTGTGATTCTGTAATTGCGGGAGAAGCTTGAGTTCAGTGTTACAGGTTTCAGAGAGTAGAAAATCATTGTGGGGTTTTTGTCATTAAATTTGTTGCTCGGCTTCAGTTGTACTTCATTTCTCTTCTCTCTACCAGAAAGCTCAACAATTTCAAGCCAGAGGAGCAGTTTCCCAACATCGTTTTGGACCAGCTCTTATCAGCCTCCCCCTCCACCGTGCTTAAGTGGAGTACACCCCGATTTCCCCGTTACTGCACCAGGCACCTTCCCAACACCAGATCCCAGCAGCTGGCCAGGACACAGCCTTCATCAGACTGCCCCACCTCCTCCCCCTGCTGCATCTGAATCCTGGCATTATCCTTTAGCATCTCAGGTGAGCCCTTCGTATGCACACATGCATGACGTGTACATGCATCGCCATCACCCTCATCCACACATGCACCATCACCATCCCAGCTCGCCCCGTGACCCCCGGTATGGGTCCCTGCTGATGCCTTCAGTCTGCGCAGCCAGGATTCCTGCTCCCCAGTGTGACGTGACAAAGACAGATCCTGCTGCTGTCACCAGCGCTACCTCAGCATGGGCTGGAGCCTTTCACGGAACGGTGGACATTGTGCCAAGTTTTGGGTTTGAGACAGGTAAGATGGTTCGATTGTGTCTGTGACTTGTTTTAGCAAGAAGAATTTGAGCAAAGAAGTGAACTCTTTGCAGCTGTAGCAGGGCTTGTTCACAGAGCCTTCTCCATGTATGTTTCCAGGTGGGAATCCCTCCTGAAATTGCTGTCAGGGCAGATGAGCTGTGAAACATCCAGCTCTTGCTGCTTTTTGCTGAGAGACCATTGTCTGCCTTGGTCCCATTCAAGCTAAATGATTTGTGACATGATAGGCCTTTTTTTGGTTTAAGTCTTGTGGGAAATGGTTAATTAAAACTTCCATGTGGAAGCTTCCAGCTTGTTCAGCTAGTTCATATGTGCATTCACCAAAACACAGCTCCAATGAGGACTGAACTAATAACTTGTCAGTACATGAGGATTGCATCTTACTCATCTAAATTGGAACAGATCAGCATTTCCTTCCTGTGTAGTATTCAGGTGTCACGCAGAGGGCAGAGATGCTGCCTGGGCTGTGCTCGCCATCAAACTAAACTTTCTGTAGGATCCAGGCAGTGGTCTGTGAATTAGATTGATTTTACTGCAGGGTCTGTAGCCATAGGACAGCCTCCATAAACTACATCTGCGAGCTTTGACTGGCAGGCTCTCATCTCCGTGTTAGGAGCAGTCTAGCAGCCCTCACTGTCCATGGATGCTTGCCATCAGGTGATGGATGACGAACAGTTTCCAGCGCATCCATCCTGGAGCGCATGTGCACTGCTGAGGTCTCGTTTTTCTTCTTGGTATTTATCTCACCAGCAGCAATCCTTGCAGATTAATACTTCTTAAACATGTTATGTTATTTATTAAGGAAATACTGGGTTTGCATCTCTGTTCCCTTTTCCTGAAAGGATCTGTCTCTCTTCTTGGCAGCACTAGTTAACTGATTCAATGTGTGAGAAGCACTTCCTTGCTTTGAGTAGTGTGCAGGGGAACAAAGAATTGGTGGAATGTAAAAGTGCTGTTTCTTAAATATGAAATCCTATGAACCCAAAACTCAATTATAATTGAGTTAACCCAATGCCAATCTCTCTCTCTTCCCTTAATAGCAACTGAGAATGAATAATCTCTGCTGAATACTATGCCACTCGCTGCCTCAAGTAATGAAGAAAAAGTGTAATAGGCTTCTTAACAGTGGACAACTTTATATTTATTCATAACATTTCCAGCCATGCCAATGATAGAAGAGGAATTACATTTTATGCTTTCGGGTATAAAATGGTAATCTGACAAGGCTGGGATCTCAAGTTTTGCCCTTCTGACCAATTCCATAATGGGAGTGAGCTGCCTTCTCTGAAGCATGAGCGAATCATCCCTGCTGCCGGCAGAGGGGATGAGCCCCCTGGTCTGACAGTAGCCCCAGCATTCCAGAGCTCTGGTATTTGACTTGCCTTTTGGGCATGGAGATGAGAAGTGCGTAAGGAATTATTAGTCAGGAGAAACCACTACCTGGCTTAGGTATGAGTCCAGCCCAGACTGTGAGTTGTTTGTGCTGGGCAAGTTAATTTGCTTACTGCTACTTTATTGGTAGCAGTAGGTCTAATAAACCAGATGCTTTTTCTCTTTTCTGTAAGAGCACAGTGCTTCAAGAGGGACTATGAGTCCTAGCACTGCCTTACAGCACCAGTTTAGCCTTTGCTTGGTGCTGCCTGCTTCTTGTGAAAATCCCTATAGAGGGGTACAGTTGGATGCTACTTTTATTAGTATCCTGATCTGGCAGTGCTTGACAGTGGCTTGCATGTCATGTAGTTGTCTCCTTAGCGTGGGCGGCAGTGGAGAAGGCCTGAACTGTTAATTTCTGGCCCATGCCTGACGTATGTGTTGAAGTCCATGAGCTCCTGTGGGGGAAAAGAAAGAGGGCAAATGATGTGTGACTGGTTTGCAGGAACAGAGGAGCTTAGCAGAGCAATACCTTGCTTGTTGGTGACTATTCAAAACAGCCATGCACTGAAACACAACAGCAAAACCATATCAGGCAGCCCCAGTTTGGCACGTAAGCCCTTGGAAACAAGGGAGCAAGCACCCAAACACAGCAGGTAGTGGTAGCCTGTGACATTACAGTTATTTGCTCTCTTGCCCTGCACACTTATCTCTCCTGTGCTCTCCAAGTGGAAGCTTGCTGGGAAGGGTAGGAAGGCTCTGAGCTCCCTTTTCAGCCCTGCCTGCAGCTGGTAAGTTTGAGACAAATGCTTTGGTGACAGGCATTCGAGGCATGATGATGGTGAAAAGAGGGAGATTAATTGCCCCAGTGTTTTGCATGCACCTGAAATGGTGTCATCCCAGGGGAGGTTCGTTGTGCTGCTGGGGAGAGCAGGGGGCTGCTGAAGCACCACACTGAGTTGCATCCAGCACTCACCAGCGCAGGTGAAGCTTCCCTTGTTCCATGTCCACTCCAGGGGAGGATTATACTGGATAAATCTCCACATCACGCAGAATTTCATTACATTTGACTCTCACGTGTGACAGCAATCTCAACAGAGAGGCTAAATACTGAAGAGTCTGGAGGAGTGTACTGGCTTTCTGTGGCGTAGAAGTGGTTTCTCCAGAGTAGGGTAAGGCCATAGCGGCAAGAAAACTTCAGTTCTGGAATTCTTTGCTCGCATTTCCCTGGAGAATAAAAGACATCAACCTGTGGAGCTGTCAATGTATCAGGTTCCATGAGGTTCAGATGATTTATATAAAAAGGCTTATTTGGTATATACCTAGATGTAGCTTTTCAGAGCTGTTCAGATACAAAAATTGTTATTCCTCCCCCCCCCCACACCTGCCCCATTGTGGGTCACATTTCTGATGCTACTGTCACATGCAATTATAGAAACATTTGCAAAATTCCTCACGCTGAATTATACGGAGTGGTAGTGTTGGGATCAGGGCAGGCTGGCTGTAATCTTACCCTCTTCCAGCTACGTTGTTGCATCTCTGCCATACTAAGCCAACTGTTCAGTCTGGTGAATGGATGATGCTGAATCACTGCAAACGTTAAGAGGGTTCCCCCTGCGTGCACAGTGTAGTTTGGGAATTTGTTTCAGAACAGATTGTGTGGGACATCAGCGTATCGCCGTTTGTAGAGCTAACAAAGTATTGATCCATCTTGCACATCTGTTTGAACTTACATGGTCCTTCTTTAGAGGATGAAGAGGGATTTAGCTACCTGATTCCCATTAAACGTGGCTTAATCCTCATGTTGTGTACTGCAAATTAACCCTTTTGGAAGCTTCTTTATTTGTACTAGTGGGATTAAAGAAATTGCTAGTCTACATCAATATCTATTAAGTTCTGTTGTGTTTGTGGCTGCTGGTATGCAGTGTCTTTCCAAAGCTGAAGTGCCCAAGCTACAATGCTCAATATAAAAGTGTGTTTTGTATGAAGCATTGATATAAACACATTGACAGAAGCACAACGTGTTTGTGCTGTAGACCATGTTCCCTGCCCCGCCGATGTCGAGCAAGGCCAGGTCAGCCCCTGACAGCATCGGCTGCAGTTCACAGTGTACGTACAAAGAGCACTGCTGCAGCCGTAACCCCACAGTGTCCAAATCCTTGTGTTTACACAAAGGGTGCGCAAGCCGAGTCGAGCACCGTAGGCCAGGAGAGCGGGGAGGGGAATGGCTGTCTTGCAGGGGAGCTGGTGGTTACGGCCATCAGTGTTTCCCTCGGGAGCCGGGCGGGAGGCTGCCCTGCACACCGGGCACTTCAGTTGATCGGTCGGATCCGGCTGCGCTGACGGCTGCCGGGTCTGCGGGCAGCCCCGTGGGGAGGAGAGCAGAGTGGCTTGCCCTGCTACTGCAGCGCCTGGGAGGATATCCTGTCCTGCTGCTGGACAGATGTGCTGGAGGGGGCTTCCTGGAGCCCCGGCACACTGAAGGCAGAGCAGGATTTTGGCGTATCTGCGGGCTGTAAGTCTGTCTTAAAACTGAGATGCACATCCTTTATCATGGAAAGTTATGCACATTGAGGTGCATAACATTAAACTTAGGTGAATTAATCGACATCCTCTAGTCCTGGCTAGCTATGGAAAGTTCACTTTTGGAAATGCCTGGATGTCGGTGCGTCGTGTTGAATACGGGATCTGAGTGGTCAGTCGTCTGCCTTCTGTAGAGTTGTGTCTGCTCACACACACCCTGTGAGTTTGTCACAACTCGTTAAGTTTGTTTAGATGTTCCCACAGAACCTGAGTTCTGCTTGTGTGGCAATTAGCTACAATGTCGGCATCCCAGAGATGGGGAGTTGTGCTGGTGAGGCGGTAGCATCTCATGCAACCCAAGCCTGGATGTCCTTGCGAAGAGGAAGGCGTTCTTGCAGCAGGCTGCAGGTGAAAGCTCAGTTAGTAGCAGGGATGCACTTGGGTGATGTGTTAGGACTGCAGATAGCCTTGCTGTGAAGGCGATCGGAATACAATGAGGAAAAAGGCATGGAAGGTGTTCATGTTGCGTCTGGTGGCCTTTAGTGCTGCACTGGTGAGCTTAAATGACTTCCTTACACTCTGAAAGGTTTCTGCTGTATGACTCCCTCTTTTTTTCTCTTTTTTGGTCATCTATGTTTAAAAAAAACATAAGCAGCAGGGGAAAATACCACAAAATTGTCATTGCTAACTTTGAGGGACCTTTGAAGGAAACTAACAGCAGTTTATGATGACTCTGCCTGTCAACGATGTTGTCAGGAAAACAAGTAACTCTAAGCAACAAGGAGATATCTTCATTGAATAAAGAGCATCTGAACAGGTTTTTATGGCCATGCTTTACTTGAGGGATATCCCAGTTTTTCCAAGCAGGTGCATGTGAAATGGAGCAGAAAGCCACTGAACAGGGTTTGGCATGCTATACTTGTGTGCTCTGCTTTCCCTATCTGTTCACTGCTGGACACACAAATGTTTGGACACTGCTTAGGAATCTTCACATGGATAGAGCCGTATGCTGTCAACTTTTATGTGACTATCAATTGCTTTGTAGCTCAAGTCTGAAAGGATGTCATCATTAAATATTTAACTGTTTGCACTCTTAAAACAAGGAGGTAGTGGTCAGATCTGAACTCGTCATGCCTGTTAGGCTTTCTGAAAACGTATGGGTCTTCCTTTGTTTTTCACTATGTGATCAGATGTGGAAATGAGAGATCCATGCTTAGCAGATGGATCTGTCAATTCTCACAGGTCAATGATCAAATGAACGTGGAGCTCAAATGGTTCCAACATCACTGAGGTCTGGAGTTGCACCTACTTACATTAGTGGTGGAATTGTCCCTAAATTCTTAGCAGATCAGGTAGTTGATGCATTGGTCTTGGTGCACCGTGTGGCAGGGCAATATATAGTATGACACAGAGCGAAGCATTGCTGTCTCTGTAGCAATGATGATTTATAGTGGGAAGTGCAGCTTCATTTCATGAAATGTAATTTGCTTGACTCAAAACATCAAGGGGCGGGTTTTAAATTGTCGAGCCCAAAGTGCCTTACTACCTCTTACAATATGTGCCTGCACCTCTCTCCTTTCTGCTTTCCCTATAAATGATCAAGAATGTGTCTTCTTTGGGAAGTTTCATCCATACCTCCTCCTCTATTGTCTGGATTTTAGGCATACGCCCTGTTGGGTGTAAATCCAGCAAAGATTGAATCCCTCTGGAGCAGAAACATCCTAGATTAGAACACAGGTTCCAAGTCTATAATGCTAAAGCCGCAACATAGCACCACATTTATTAGATAGTCCTCACTTTTTATGAAGGAAAATGTTAGAGGAACTCATAACAAATGCAAGCTGAAAATCATTAATTTTTCCCATGTGGAAGCACTCGCTGTTCTTGGCTAAAAATCTGACGCTCTGTAGGTGAAATTATTTGGGTTTCTTACATGCTGCGGGAACATTTTCCCCCCTCTCCTCTGTAAGGTGAAACGCCACAGAAACTGTGAGATCCGAAAGTGTCACAGGCCTTTTCTAAAAGAGTTAGGGTCTGTGGCTGGCCCCTATCAGGAGAAATTATTCTGTTGCATGCTGGAATATTTATGCAGACCTTGCTGGAGGATTTTATCACGCCATGCCATGCTCCAAAGGAGGCCAAAACAAGGAAGCGCATGCAGGATTTTATCAGCATTCCTGAACTGCCTGAGCCAGTCTAAAACTTAAGTGTGGTTTAAGCTTATCCCACATTAGCTATGAAATTGGGAGCAATAGCAATGTTACTAGCAAGTCCACTAGGCTGGAAAATTGTGGGGGTTTTTCCTTCTTCTTTTTTTTAAATCAAAAACTGTTTACTCTCACTTCAGTTTCTTGGGGAGGGGGAGGAAAAAGCTGTATCAATTTTAAATTTATTTTTTTTTCTTTTCTGAAACGTAGGTCTACAGCATCAGGACAAGAGCAAGGAAACTTCTTGGTTCTGAAGTTCAGATAAATTAAGACCAGCTAGAGCTGGAGTCAGCGCAGCTGGGTGGGCGATATAACAGTCGTTGACTCCTTCTGCATGGAGCAAAGGACACACATGAAGATGAAGAGCCAACCATTCTGGTTTTGCTATTGAGCCTTTTGTTTGTAAGGCTGTTTATGTGTCCCACAGTGTTGGAAAAAAACAAAAACCTAACATTTCTTTCTTTCTTCATCTGAGCCTGCTGCAGCTGGGCAACCTAACTCCTTTCTGCTCCTTTAACAGTGTTTTGTTTTGTTCAGCTTGATATTTTTATGAACAGTCTCAATTGTCAGGAAAAAGACTCTCCCTTTATTACAGTGCGCCTCCTTTCAGGAATACAGTATTTTGTAGCTCTTTGTGCATCTATTTTTGTAGAAATACAGAAAGTTTGAGTAAGGATTGATGGGCTATTTTAGGATGACATATTTTTTTAAAAAAAATTGTAAAATTGTTAAGTTCTGTTTAAAGAACTTGCTCTCAGAGAAGCACTGGCAAAAAAAATGTATAAAATGCTATTTTTAGATGTCTGTGATGCGTTTGTGCATTTTGGTTTTTTGTTTGTTACCTCAAATGTCTATCTTTCCTTTCTTTTTAAAGAGCTAAACCTTCCTTGTTTCCCCATTACTAGATTGTGATGTTTTTGTCCTTTTGTTCTAGCTTAAGCAAGTATAATTCGCACCTGAAGTTTCAGTGAAATATTTTTTCCTAGTGTTGTGGTAGGGGTGGTTTTATTTTCTTGCTTCTAAAGGTGTTTTTGTGCTGTGCTGATTGTCAGAGACTCGCGAACACCTTTAGTATGGAGCAAAGCTTAGGGTTACAGGAACTGCATTTCCAACCCATCCATTCTTTCAAAATGGACCAAATACTCTTACGGATTTAAATCAGACATGAATTTGGGTCTCATCTATGATCCGTTGAAGCTGTTGAACACAGTACCCTATGGGTTATGTTTCAGGCCCTCATGGTACTCATAAATATCACTATACTCGTATTTTAACTCATGAGGCAGGACTTTCAACTAAGCCATATCAAGGGTGTTAATTTATAACATCAGCATTTGGGAAAGAAATGTCAGTTTTATTAAAACATGTGACTTGTGGAAGCAAAATGTTTTCAACTGGCCTGATCTACCTGCTGAGCAGCTCAAGGAGAGTACTGAAATTTTCGACTCCTGTTGACTTCAAAATGTATTTGTCTAACCTAAGATTTGCTGTGGGCCTTACAAAGACCCCAGCTGCAGCTCTTGAAATTCGTATGAAGTTGCAGGTACTCAGCGTGCATGAATTCAGGCTTGGCTGCTGTCTAGGTAAGAATCTGAACTTGGAAATCACACGGCCGTGTCTAGCCACAGTGCTATGGAAGATGTTTGGGAAACCCCATTTCTGTCCTGGGCCTTGGGTCTGACTTGCACAGTAAGGACTTCAGTTGACGCCAAGGTGAGCACTATCCAATCCTGAATAAGGGCTGCAAGAGCACCCTTGACAGCCCCAGTCCTGGGATGGGCTGGAGCTGGGTCAGCCCCCATGCCCAGCCCTTAGTGACTCCAGCGAGTGTCAGCATGTGCTTAGGTGGAACTGAGCACAGGATTGTGGCCTGGGTTGCCAGATCCTAGCTATTGCTTGGAGATGTTGCCATTCTGCTCTGTGCACCCAACGTCCCTCTGTAATATCTTGTAAGGCTCTTATAACCTATTATATTTGTGTTACCACGGTTTTGCAACATGCCTGTCTGAAAGACAAACCAGCTAAATGGAAAGCAAGACACAAACACGTGGCCGAGATAAGAAACAGTTTAATTTTAAGGCAATGAGCTTTGTAAGTGTAGGTTTGTCAGGTGGAGGCCACACGGACCTGCATGTGAAAGGGGAGGGGGAGTGTTGGATTGTGCATGCGACTCCGAAGTTCAGGCCTCCCTCCCTGCGCTGCTGTCTTTCTAGGCTTTTTGAACGTGATCCTACAAGGTGTTGAGCGTTCTCCCTTGCCATGTGAGAGGGCTTGACATGCTGGCATTGGAGGCATTAGGATTATATCACAATTTGGCAAGACCCTAAAGTGTGTACCTTGCTGATTTGAAGTTTGAGACAGTGTAAAAGTGCTGAGTGGACTATGCTTAAATATTACTTTAAAATAGTAGGGTTGTAGTTTCTGTGTTGGGATGCTGAATTAAATGGGGTTGGGGGGGGTGGTTTCCTCAGCTTTATAGTCCATCAGCATTTCTTTCTCAGTAAAGTTCACTCTTGTGAAATTTCTATATATTACCACTGCTCTGGCGGAGCTAGCTCCTCAATTTGTCAATGAATTTGTAATGCAATGGGAAAACTGTATGGGAGGGAACATGGTAATAGCTGCCACGTTTCACTTTATGAGCACAGGATAGTTCAGGAAATATTTCAAGAATAAGAGTTCTGACTTCAGATTTCCTGTCAGAAAATAATACAAGCTTTTTAAATTTTTATTTTATATTTCTTTGGAATTGGCAAAGAGGCAACGTATCCTCTTTGAACTTCAGACCTGGAGAGTTTGGGTGGCAGGGGGAGCAAAAGAAAAGGCAACATTGCTTTTTGAGGTGTAATGTGTTTGACTTCCTGAAATAGTTCAAAGTCTAGGAAGAGCAGTCAGATCGTTGCCTTCCTCTTCGCAAGTTCAGATGATGAGGGACCTCATTCTGTTTCCTATAGATGTTAAAGAAGAATGGGACAGGAAAAAACAGGCCCACAGTTTGCACTGGACTCCCTTTCTGGATTGTTTTATAGAGTTGATGGGTACTGGGGATGAATGTGGTGAAGCTATTGCCTCTTCCACCTGAAGGACTACTGTTTTGTGCCCAGTTTCCACTGCTGAACCTGTGAGTGTGCTGAAGGAACTTCTGTTGCTCTGCAGCCTCTGGGAGACAAGTGTCAATAAAACCTCCTATGCTCTATAGCCGTTCATGCACTAGTCAATCAACTTTGAAAGTTAAATAAAAGCATTTTTTTTCCTCAGTCACAAACCATCCCCTGTACTACAAAGCGGGTTGAAAGTAAAAGCGCAAGTGGATAGCAGTAGCCCTGCTTCTGTGTTCTACAGCTTGAAGGATGGGACAGAAAAAATCCTTCCCCGTGACAAACTTTTAAGTTAAATTCAGCAGATTTACTTCTCTTTCTCTCTCTCGCTCTCTCATACACACACTCTTATACACACGCACAAATGTGCTTATGAGAAGCAGATGCTGTGATGGTTTTCTTCTTGAAAGAGGCGAGCACTTGCTCACAATGTTGCAGTTACGGAGAACTGATTGCACTGAAAAAGAAGCAGAAATGTTAAGACTGCTCATGTTTCCACAGACAGGAAAAAAGGCCCTTAAAATCTGGTCACAGACATGTTATGTGTCGTAATGCATTGCTAAAGGGGTTGTTTCACTATTTTTATGTGTGGTGAGTTCTGATGCTGTCCCAAGAAAGTGGATGATTCATTTTGCTAGGACTTATAAAACATGATGTACTCTATCACTATTTCTGGGAGAACACAGGGAAATTATTGTTTTATTTCAAGAAAATCTACATACTAAACTCCTTAAAGTTGTCCAGGATTTTATTTTATTCCTATTAATGTTGAGAAGTCTGCTGTCAATTTTTATGTCTTCATTTGAAGACTGAGAGGGTTCAAGCTGTCCACCAGTTTTTGAAAAGCAGATGCCAGTTTGTTTCAACTGGGAATTTCCATCCAAATAAAATGATGGAATAGTGCAACTACTGACTGCCCAGCATATTTGATTTCTGGAGAGCCGAATAAGCTACACTTGGCAGTAGTAAAATGCACTTTGTTCTGATTCCTTTTCTCACCAGACACACAAATTCAGTTATCAGTTTATCTAATACCTCTTTCATAGTGTGAAAATCTTCAGCGAATGGCAGTTTTCTCTCAATCATCTACTTCTGCCTCAAAACATTCTTTCAAGGATGAATCTCTCATCACAGCATTCAGAGAGAGCAGAGGTTGCGGGAGGGGAGTGTCATGTTTCCCGCCACCTGCTCTTGGGATTGACTTGCCTGTACCCAGCCTTTCTGTTTCCAGGGTGTTGTGTGGGTCTTACTCACCTCCTCCCACAATTCCTTATGTGTATGTATGTATTTGTATACATACATATATACACATACATGTGTAGCTGTAGCTGGTTCCCTCCATTCCACCCTCATGCTTTTTGGAGATAAAGTGAATCACATTGCCAAATCTCATCTGAGAATGAGAAAATGTAGGAATTTTATTGTGTTCTCTGTTAACTCAGGAGTGAATGGAATTTTTCCATGCTTGTAAAAAACAAAAACAAACAACAACAATGAAAACCCAACAAAAAAACCCTTTTCAAAACCACTGATTTGTTGTATTTGTAAAGATGACCATGGAGACAGCAGAATTATGTGGAAAGGTGCAATATATCGCCTTTCAGCAGACAAGCATATCTTTTTGAATATGATTCTTTTAATCAATTTCAGGTACAAGCTTTTTCTCCATATCAATGGACCAGCAACATATGTTTCTTATAAACAATTTAGAAATATATATATTTTTAAAATTGACTTCTTGGCTTTAGTATGTCAGCCTTTCAGCTTTTAAAGGGTATTTGGATGATAAATATTGTTTGTGTGTGAATTTTTAAAAAAAGTTGATGCATATTGTTTGGAACTGAAATCTCATGTAAAGCAGGAAGATATTTAAAAATAAATACTGCTTTTACATATTAGCCCTATGGGCATAATCTGACAGTTGTGATGCGTAAAGATGTCTCTTTAAAGACTAAGGGATTCTTGCCTGAGCAAGGTCAAAATCCAGTCCCTGTGACAGGAGAGGCAGGAGTAGTCTTCTTGCAGTAGTTGAGGTGGCAGAGCTGTGAGCAGAGATGATCCTCTCCAGCATTGTATGTAGATGGTTGGGCAGCCACTGCTCAACATAGTAAAATCAGTCTCTGTTGGCAGATTTGTACTTGCCCTATCTTATGGGGTGAACTGGTTGCCAAGGGGAATTAGAAATGTCCTCGTGTTTTAGCTGCCCTTGGTCTGCACGGTGCCCATGATCCACTCCCTGTTCTTGCTCTGCAGTCTCCGTGACACCACAGTGGGACCTGTGAAAGCTGGGCTGGAGTTCCATGCAAAATGCAGGATGTTTTTAGCTCCCAAAAAAGACAGTTTAGGCATGGGGGTAATTACAACATTACAGTTATCTCAAGTACCTGCTCAAGAAGGATCAGCTGTGTATCAATGATGGCCGTTTGCATACAGGAGCCCAAATACTGCTTCCTCTCTTCAGTGTCTCTGGAAATCTCTGATGGCATTAAGATCATTGGGACCAGCCTCAAATGCCTAAGTTGCAGTCCAGTGTTCGCTGGCACAGCGTCGTGACCTGGGGTCTGGTCCAACATTGGTGAACATCAATTGGAATCAGCATAGATTCCGGTGAGCTTTGGCTCAGGTGACTAGTACCTATGGACAACTGATACTTATAGCAGTTGAGGTTTACAGTAATCTAGTAAAGTATCTGCAGAACTATGCTGCACTTTCCCTGCTAGCTGTTTGTAGCTATTGTTTAAAACCATCAGTCAAATCAGGGTCCCTCTCCTCCCCCCACCTGTTTTCCAACCCTACTTCCCTCAAAACTCCATTGAACTTTTTTACCCCTCTCATCAAAACTGATGGGGGGCTTTGTATAAAGAAAAGTGTCACTGTTTTAATTACTGAATAAATAATTTAATGTGAATTTTATTGTTACATTTTTTATGTAGCATTTTTGGTTTGGTTTGTATTTCTCAACAATTAGCTAATGCTTTCTTTTTATTCTTATGCAACTGAAGAACTCATAAATCTCTTTGTAAATTACAGCATCCTGAGTTTCTTTTTTTTTTATGAGATTAATTTTTATAGCCAAGGGGTTTTCTTCTGTTGTAAACATTGTAAAACAAGTGTTATAAAGTGGTTCTCTACTAAAATTGGACGGAGCGAAAGCCTAGCATCAAAGGGATTTCAAACAGGACTCTCGTGAAGGCACTAGCTTTCCATTTCATGTAACTGTCAATTGCTTCTGCTACAATGTCTCTTTTTTTTTTTTTAAATAGGTTTTTAGGTTTCATTAACACTAAAGGCTATTTTACAATCAGACCTACTAGAATCACTACCTGACACTGTTTAGTGGTAAAGACCCTTTCTAATTTTATCATTTTCTGACAGTTTTGACAGTCATCAAGTAAAGACTTTCCATGCAAGTTATTTATCTCAAATTGACTTTTTCTGGCAAAGTTCAGTGATTCCCACTAAGGAGGTAACTTTGCCCTTGCTAAAATTATTTTACAAATGTTTAATTAAGAAATGTTTGCATGTCTGTGTTCTGGCTCGGAGGCTGAGGTTTGGTATTTTGGTCACAGATACATCATTTACTGTTCCAACAGAGGAGAAAAGAAAAAAAAAAAGCAAATTTTGGCTAAGCACTGAGCTTTTGAAAAATTGCCACTTGCATGCAATCAGCAGGGAGTTGTTAAGAATTTAGTTGCAAAATCCTGTGAAGATCCTGACCATATGGGATGTACTCTGTTTCAGAGCATCAGGAGATGAGCAGGATTTTCCCCATACGTCCTGCTCCAGGCCCTGTTTCCAGGAGCAGGCAGCAAGCAGGGCACTTTTTCTCTGCAGAAAATTGCCACGTTCTTCTTTCTTAGGCCATGAGGAAGAGGTGGAGAAAGCTACCAGTCAGAAATTCAAGGAGAGGAAGGCCAGAAAAGGAGGAGACTGTGTTCAAAAGCTTCTCATAGGAGAGAATGGGGTTGGGAGCTACTGGGAGAGACACCGTCTCCATGGACAGTGGGTATGAAGACGGGGTGCAGACCACTGAAAAATAAATAATGCCTAACGATCACTTGGCTAATACATGAAAGACATAGAGAGGGGTGTGACAGCCATCAGAAAATACCAGAATAACGTGAGGACTTAGAAATTTGGTATCAACTAAGTGACAAGGAAAACTTAGGATAAACATTTCAGGAAATTTCTTTCTTTGAAGTGAGCTGTATACACTGTGGTTTAGTCTGTGAGAAAAGACGTGGGAGCCCTGTTGCTTTACGACAATCACAATCACAGTTATCCACAGTGGAGCAACTGGATGATGATGATGATGGGATGAACTAGCTGAAGTGCTTTTTCTTCTCCCTCTAACTGCTCTCACCAGAGTAGGGCTGCAGGTGTGTTCCCCACAGGTGCCCATGGGGGTTATTTCTATGTGCTCTCATTGCATCAAGAAATGAGAGCAGGGGAAGTGATGCTCAAGAGTAAGCATTGTTTTGTGACTGATTTTATTCATGATCATCCACATCTTCCCGTGATGTAGGTCAGTGTCACTCAGCTTTAGTGGCCTTAACACCTGTTGAGAATCTTATGAGTTACATCCAGATAAACCTCTGTTATCAGCTGGAAACTGTCCTAGCCTGGTGCCTGCGGGAGGTGCTTCCCTCGGAGCCAGGATCCAGCCGAGTGATCTCAGCGGTGCTCAGCCTGCCTGGGGTGGGGGAAATGCCATGGAAAATGTGAGGAGTGGGGCTGGCATCCTCCGTGCTGATGGGGGAGGCGAGCGTGGCTGGGGGCCAGCTGCTGGGGTTGGGACTGGCTGGCCCTGGTGGGACAGGGGTGCCATCAGCCCTTCGTGGAGACCCCAGGCGCAGTGGGGCCAGTCATCCCGGCAGGACCTTGGACTCCGAGGGGTTATGCTGCCTGCTTGACGTGGGAGTCCGGGTGGGGTCCAAGACATCTGGTGAGAATTCCTCACGGCTGAGCTGTGCGTTGGGCTGGGATGCCGATTAATTTAGCTGATTTCTTTTTTGGGGTTATTGGGAGGAGGAGGAGGGGGGCTGGATGCTGCAGACTTCCAGTAATTGTCTCTCCTTCAGAATATCACTTTTGCTTTCTTTGATGACAAGTGAGAAATAATATTTAAAAAAAAAAACAAAACAACAAACCGAACACCAGGAACTGCACCAATGTCTTTGCCTTGACAATAACTGTACATCTGCAACAGTTTATCGCTATGGGAAAATGAGCTTGTAATAAAGTTTTGATGTTGGCCATTGCATGTACAGAGGTATCACAGGCTTTGAAAATGATCTGTTATCTGAATGCCCATAGTAGCACAAAGGTTCAAAGGGAGGTGGTTTGTTTTTCATGCCCGTTTAGTTATGAATAACACCAGCTCTAGTTTCCTCCTCCCACCAGCAAGCAGAGAATCCTACACTGGAAGCCAAATATAGCAACAAAGATTTCTATATCTGGCCAAAACCAAAAAATCTGTTCCCTTTTAAGAATAACATTCTATTCTTTTCTGATGGAGATGGATAAAGAGAAAATTCAGCTTTAAGGAAGCCGGTTTCTCAGTGGGAAACTCCCTAGTCTCTCTCGAATGCCCAGTTTAAAAGGTATGTACTTTTTTTTGGTGTCTGTGTAGAAGCCAGTGGGGAGACTTCCGTAGAGGCCCATCAGTAAAGCACTTTGGCGTGGCAGTCTGGATAAATCTTCCCCACTTGCTGGTGTGATTGTTCTGCCCTGCTTTGTCTGCCTTTGAGCAACAGAGCCAATGCGGAATGGGAACTCTGTGACTTGCACAACTACCCCTGCTTTTTCTTCACCCTTTTCTTTCTGGTTTGCTTTTGTGGAGAAGTTAATTCCTTGGCTCTGAGGGACAGACCCCCGTTCCACCTGGCAAGTAAGCTCAACCAGGCAGCATGGAGCAGCAGTGTCGCCCCACACTCCCTTCCTCCTTGGCTTTCTCATCAGGAGGGTACAAGGGAAACCAGCCTTGTGCTCTTTCCCATGGCCAGAGTTTCAAGCTGTGCAGTGCCCACAGAGGGTGACCAGGGACTGCCAAGTTCCTTGCCCAGCTGGATGGGCTGGAAGAGAAGGGATGTCTTACAAATGAAAACCAGAAATGTTCATGGCCAAATGCTTCCTCAGGTGATCATTTGAACTTTTCTGAATTGGAGCTAATGCTACTTGAAGATGAGCATGTACATGGGTGTCACTCTACCTGTTTTTGAGCTGAAATGTGCTTTTAGGAGGAGGCAACACCCCCATTCCTCCACTTCTTGCTGATCTCGAGCAGTTTCTTTGACTTCTCTACACCATCTGAGGAAGGCTATTCAGCCTTTCCTTCGAAGGATTTTTTCCCATTCCAACCCACCCCCACCACCCACTCATAAGCAACTGGTATCTGTGACATGTGAGGAAAAAATCCCTTTCTCTAATGTGCCAGCTGTCCTTCTCTCAGAAATGTTGCCTCATTCATTTTCAGACTGTTTGGCTGGAGGCCTTTGCTGTAAGGTTGGTACTTCAGGATTGTAGAGTTGGCTCTTCCTCCTTTGGAAACCTGGGATGGTTTTTTGTTGGCTTCAGCACAAGCAGCATTGGACCCCTGCTGCATTTTAAAACCAATGCAGGGAAGTGTCATCCAGTGAATATATTTACACTGGATCTGTTCTGCCAGACGTGTTACTGATGGAGTTTTAAATAAACACAAGGATGTTTGGAAATATTTTGTATATGTAAATATGTAAAATATGCAAAACAAAGCTAACAGCTGTGGGTTGTTCTCATTGCTCACGTGAGGAGTCTTCGTGTTATTTTTATTTTCCATCATCCCCTCTTTTTTTAAGCATCTGTTTCTGTTCCAAGTTAATCGCTTCTTTCTGATTTCCACTGGATGAAGAGGAAGGAGGCTGAATGGATGTAAGTCCTATGGGCCCTAAAGTCTGTTTGAACTTCTGTGTGAAGAACCTTGTGCTGTATGGTGAAACCTGCTTTCCACAGAGCACAGGAGCACATGCCCTGAGGGCAGCACAAAACAATCGCTTTTTATTAGAGGTGGGATGGCGCCTGGATCCGACTGAACTTGGCCTTTCAAGAATGGTAATACAAGACATAACATGTAGCACGCAGCGTTTGTGGCTGTCCTTGGGTGCTTCATAACTAGCCTGACAAAAGCATTAGTCACTGGTGTACGAGTCTTCATTTCCTGAACTGAATCTGTTGCTTAGGAAAGGGTGACAGTTTTGTAGCCTCAAGTCCTTTATTTGGCCAGGGAGAGCCGAAGCCTACGTACGCATGTGATCCTACTGAATACTTTGGGAGCACTGCACTGAAGAAGAAAAGAAAGTCAACGAGAGCAAACTCCATCCATACTGCTACTAGACTCTTCATTGTTTTTTTGTGCTTCTTTTAAGGCATCATTTCAGAGAGGGTAATTCATCCTCTATGTACAATAAGTCTCTGCACTGAGTTGAGTTCTACAGGATATTTTGTGTGACTTAGCCACCTGTTGTTTGTAATTATTTTTTCCACCCTTATCCTTGCTCTTGTTTTTCAGTTCCACTGCTTCAAGGGCAGTCTTCCAAACTGCTGGCTGGCTGGCAATGCGGATGTCCAGGGACATGGCAGAACTACTCTGTGTCACACAGTTAGCATCTGTGTGCACAGCGAGTTTGACCTGTCCATAAGCTGTGACACTTGGACTTCTGGATGTCAGAAGGTGCAATACAAATACAAACTCCATTTATTTGTTTGGTGGCTCCAGTCACATGAGTCTGCTTGGCAGAACAACAGCCGTGAGTAGAGGGCAAAGTGGAAGTGGAGCATTGGTCAGCAGGATCCCAGGGGACAGTCTGGCTCCCTCAGAAAAAGACACATTTACTCTGGCAAGGGAAATACCTTAAGTGCATTCTACAGACACCTGCTGCTGCTTATTCTCCTTGCTCCCATTTAGCCTAGCTGGCCTTTTTGCCTTGCTGGCAATGACATTTCCGTATGAATAGGCTTGAGGGAATCTTTGTAAGATCTAGGACTGTTAAGAACCTTATCCTTACCTGTGTCCTCATGCAAAAAACCACCACCGTGGGGACAGGACACGCTAGCAATGTATAGGATTTCACAATGCCTTAGTGCTGTATTCTCCTAGTTTAAAAAGCGTCAGGTTCCTTAACTCTTGTTTCCTCAGCTCTTGCCACACAAGACATCTTCCAGTGGTTGTGTATATTCTACCACTAGTGTCCCCTTGCAGTGACTGGAAATTGCTACCAGCCTGGATGATACAGTAAAGTGTTTGAGGTCACTGTTAAAGCCCATGTCTTGCAAAAAAATTACTGTTTTGTGGCTTGTACGTGGCCTGGTTAATATTCTGTTGTTTACCGTGACGGAATGATAGTTGCCTTTTGTATGAAAGTAGATACTAAAAGACCAGAACACCCTACTTGTGCAGGGCGCCGCAGACGTGGGTCAGCCAAAAGGAGGCTCGGAGGCAGAAACAACTCAAGAACAGGGCACTGTTTACAGTGAACTTCTTACTATACCCCCCAAAGCAATGTCTGCGTGTTGTCCTGAAGAGACCAGCACAACAAAAGATGCCATTTTGTTCTTCACTCCCGTATTGCTAGGCAGAAAGTAATTTGGTTTTGTTGCTTTGTATGTATGATACTTTGCAGTATGGGCTGGTCTCACCAAACAGGAACAGCAAGGACTGAAACCAGTTGGCTGGCGATTTACTTGCAATGGCTGATGTTCTCTGTGAGCAAACTCATCATTCGCAATGTGTACTTGCAATGCAGTCTTTGCGATGCAGGGACTAGGTAACAAACAGGCAATGACATCAATTTTTTTACTTGGATTTGAAACACAGAGGAGCTTGGAGGATGCTGGAATTAAGTAGGATCCTGAAGTTTTAAATCTACCCCTTCAGAAATTATTCCCTTCTAATATTTTGGCCTATATTTCAATGATTCTTAATGAAGGTTCTCCTTAACAAAGGAGAAAAAGTAGCTGTCATCCAGGACAGACATTGTTGATTATTTTTCAAGTGGCTGTTTACTGGTTTGAAGAGGTCTGAGAGGAAGTATGGAGAACCCAAATCAGCTGGTAAAAACTCCAGTTCTCCCACGCACAGTTTAATTCATCATTACAAGGACTCTTCTGCAAACCTCAAACCTGTTATTTTCTTTATATGAAATCAGAAATCGTTATAATTTCATCTCAGCTGGAATATTATTTCCCCCACTTTTTTTTCTTCATCTTTTGATGGGTAAGATTTAAAACATCTGCAGGCAGATGGAAAGGAAAAGTGGAATTATTGTTTTCACCAAAAAAATTTTGCAGCTGTCAGGGTGTGTTTGACACAAGCCTGATGGCTGAAAACAAAGACAGGACACACTGTCCCGGCTGGATATCAGAAAGCGTAAGAACTCTTCATGGCCAGCTCTTACTTGGAGAACTTGAGGCTAAATGAGGTAAACAAGATCATTACTTCGCCATACTCCACGGCTTTTCAGAGAGAATTCTTCGTTGAATTATGTACTGCTTTTGCTGGACCTCGGTGAGACCCTGTTGGTTTCAGCACAAGGGGAGCGACTCTCTGAGTGATAGTCACGACATATCGTATAGACCCCTGCTTTGTGATGGAGATATCACATGGCAGAGTCTGCAGCCATCACTTCCAGTACCTGTCATGACGCATTGCTTTTGTAATTCCGTGTAATTTATGACCCCATCATTAACAACTGCAGCCAGTGAAAAAGGGCTTAGAGCAAATCTTTCGAGGAGGGACACCAGAAGCTATGACTCAAACCTTCCCAGCATGGACCAGAAGATTACTTCACCGCTTCGTGTCCGAAGAGTAGTGGTTCCCTGGTGATACCAGCACTACTTCTTTTCAAAGCAGGCCTTTCTGCAGGAGCTTAGTCTGCGTGAAAGCCAGATCCACCACTGGGAGCTCATGCATCTTGCTGCTGGAGTTTTTGTTGTTAATGTTGGTAAGAGTAACTGTGTCTTCTGCTTGTACCAAGCTAGGCATCTTCAAGAAACATAAATGAGTTTCTAAACTGGACTAAGACTCCAATCTTCTTATGCACTTGCAGGTGTCTTTGCATGTGGAATTGTGATTCTTCATTGGCAATGTGAAGTTTATAACTGCAAGGCCTTCCTGATATCAACTTTTTTCCATTTAATGGCAGAATTTGCTGTGGTTTTGTGTGTTGTTTTGTGGGGTTTTTTAACCTACTTCAGTATTAACATCAACAACATGGGCTAAGACAGTTAACAATAAAATGTTTGTCCTTTTAATCATGCGTTTTGAGAGTAATAATGCTGTGAAGTCATTGGGAGGTGTAGTTTTCTGTTCTGAAGTGACAATTGTATCATTTCCATCTCCCAGGGCTGACACTGTCATGCTGGTATTTATCCATGTTGTGTTTTTTTCCCCAAATAATTTGTCTGTATACATCTGTAGACAGAATGTGCTTGAGCTAAGCTAAAACTAAGAGCATAAGACATTAATGAACTGTGACCTATTGTCTAGCGTTAAGTCATCTGAACCCTTGCAGTGCACTAGTTTTGAGTTGCACTCCTGTTATTCTGTGGTTACTGAATGTGTTATACAACAGCTCAAATTGAAAGCAATTTTGGAAATAGTTCATCAGATAGCTGGTCTTCTGAAATAGCACGGAAGACCCAGCTTCACGCCCATCTTGGATCAAGGTAAGATGGAACTGTGCTGCTGCAATTATTGTAATTTGGCTAGTCTAGGAGGAGGGGAAAGCCCTGAGGATGTTTCCGTTCTTTTATTTCACCCATTCTGGGAGCCAGAATCCTAACTTCAACAAGAAAACCAAGAAATCAGACATTTATTGGCAATATCGTCACAGGAAGCCTGGAAAACTAGGTCACACAGACTAAAGGCCAAATCCTATTTATGTCACTTTAACCCGTGAAGTAAAAACCTGTTGGAAAGAGTAAGGAGATTTAGCTTTAACTGCATCAAAACTGATTTTTGCAAAGGGACTATTTTCCCCTACCTCTGTACTTGATATACTGTGCTTGGACATGTAATATTTACAGCCTTAGGAGAAGGATGTACAGGGCCATGTTCCCAACTACGTACTTTGCATAGTTATTTACACCTGCACAAAGTGGGTGTGGAATGTTCCCCCTCAACACTGGTAATGCTCGTTCGCACCCGCTTAACACTGATGTGAAGGAGCAGGGAAGTGGCCAAACAGTAGAAAACCATCCCCAGCTTCCTCCTGTCCCTGACTCAACCAGACTCTGGGCAAGCCGTGCCCTTGCTGCGGGTGGGGTCTCTGCCACCTCCCACAGCGAGCAGTGGGAAAGAGAGGCGAAGGATCCACATCCAGCCGACCCACCTCCGCTCTCCTGCAGCCGTGCTGCTGCAGGAGATCTGGTTTCTGTGTTGCTTTCTTTGAAGGTCTGGGAACAAGAAGCCAATATTCCCTTGTACGTTTATTCCTTTGCTGCCCATTGCTATCTTTGTAGATGGGAAAGAGAGAGGATACAAAATGCTCTCAAGGAGCTGAGGCTGTCCTGATCTCTCGGAGCCGTTCGTTTTCACGTGGTTTCCTGCTCTCTGCAGGTCTAAGAGGTTAATTCCCATGTGGCAGATCCTGTTGCAAGTGCCTCATTCACTGTGATTTCTGAACAGGTGCATCTGTAGCAATCCCTGTCCCTCCTTGAGAGGAGGAGGAGAACAGACTCAAATAACAAGAGAATCGGAAACAAAACTAATTGGCATGAGAGATGCTAAATTACAGAGCTCTGAACTCATCTGTGGTACATTTTAAGGAGAGAAAAACCTGAAGCCATCCAAGAGCAGTTAGTAGAGAAAGCACTATGGGATACAAATGCAACTTGTAGCTGCTCAGCCTCTGCCTCTCAGGAAGAAGACATGGAATTACACAACTACTGGAAGGAGTAAGGTGTAGAGGCATGCAGTTCTGTCAGTGGTGCAGCTCTGACTCTTAACAATATATATTTACCTCTGCTGCTGCCTTAACAGTGCTTGCTAAAAGTTCAAATGAGAACAGGAAAACAGTTTCGAAATTATGTTTTTTCCCTTCTGCCTACAAGCTGACTTACTAGCAGGAAGCAATCTATGACAATTTTCCAAAAGTTTAGCAAAACAATCCCTCCACTTTTTTTTTCTGTCTTGTTATGGAAATGTTTTAATACTAAGAAGTTCTCCAAAAGCAGTGGCACTGTTGATTCTGGCTATTTTGTGCACATTGGAGTCCTGCAGCAGGTGTTGCCTTTCTCAGTACACAGCTGAAGATGGTCTGACTTCTTAGCAGTAGGGGTGTAATGTCTGGAGGGGGGGGAAACCCTGATTAGAAATCACAGTGCGATGGATGCTGCTCAATTTTTATAGGGTTTGGTTCACTGAATGAGCGTTATTAAAGGAAACTTACTTCCAGGACTGTGATGAGTGTTATGCTTTGTGATCAGTATCTTACAATATAAAGCAAACTAGCTTGATTAATTAAAGGTCAGGATAATAGCACAGAAATTCACAGCTGAGCTGAGCACGCTGCTGGCCAAGCTGAAGGAAGACGTAAGAGGTTTTGCTGTATTTCATCAGACCGTTGCTGGTAAAGATGAAAATTCAGGTAGGCTGTAGTTCCCATTCCCCCTCCCCCAATATTGCCTTCTCTGTTTTCTGTAGGGATTGATCTGTAGCACTGAATTCAACTAAGCAAATGCTACTGATCTGGGTAGGTCTTATATTTTCTGTAATTCTATTCCTCAAGTCAGGCAGGTTACTGGTTTTCTCAATAATTATACTGCAACTGTTCACTTAGTAAAATGTAACAAAAGCTGGCTGAGGTTCTTAGGTGGGAGGAAGCTTAGAGGCATAGCATGATACTCCTATTGGTGTGTTTCCTGTGTTTTGAGGTGTGACTAATATTTACTTAGTTTTCTTCCTCAGGAAATCATGCAGTCTGCTATATTTGAGGTTGTCTCCTCCTCCCCTTCTGTTTTTTAAATTTTTTTCTCCGTGGATTTTTCAGAGAAGCTTGCCTTTGAATTGAAGTCTTTAAGCGGTGCAGTCTCCTATTGCACTGGATGCACAATAATAGGTGCGCTTCTGGGGCTGGATGCAGGAGCACAAAATCTGCTGTCAGAGTCCTTGGGAAAAGTTGTAGCCCAGCTGCAGGTAAGTAGTGTTTTGCTGTTAACTTTGACAAGGTCCCTTTTATTTGTTTCTTTTTCTGCTTTCCCAAACTGCTCATACCTAATTGTGAGAAGCATGGGCATTCTGTCCATGCCTGCAGAAAAAAAACACACATAACTTAAGACTTTAAGCTTATTATGAGGAGAAATATCTATTTTCTGAGGACAGCACGTATCAGTTGCTTGGCTGTGTATTTAGACTATTAGTATAGAGACTTTGCAGGCAAAATGAGGTTCAAATATGTCAGTGAGCAACATTATTAATATTAGTTCTTACATTGTAGTTTTACATTAAGGGTTCTAACATAACCAGAGGCCCATTCTGTGTTAACTGCTGCAGTTTTCTCGTAGAAAAATTGCCTTCTGCCTCTAAATGTAGCTGAGAGGAGCTCGGAGAACAGGGAGGTCCCCCTGCTGTCGGGAGACAGGTGAATGCAGACAAGGGTGGTATTGTGGAATAGCACATTATAGTACGCTGTGAATCAAATTTCTTGTTGAAAGACAATGATGGGTGACAATAATTATGAAGACAGGAAATTTAAACCACACAAACAAATTGAAATCCTGAGAAAGGATTATTCAGAATTCATCTCTGTCGGTTTTCACGTAGATGGTTATGATTGTAACCACCAGGCATGGTCTGGGCAACAGCTTGGCTGTTACCATTTACAGGCAATTATTAATAACACTGTTTAATTGCAAGCTAATTTCCTCTAAGGCAGCTTATGCTTGAAGCTTCTGTGATTTAAATGTGAAATGACCCCATTAGTACTTTATTTAATTGATATTAACTGAGACTAATTAACATACAAAAGTTAAACCAGCTTTAATTAGAGAGCCATTACTGGCAGCTCTCTAATTAGTATTGGAAGCAGTAGCATTTTCAGTGACACCGAACTGTTAATGTGAAAAGTAGTTGTATGAACCCCACTGAAAGCAAATGGCTTTGGACAGAATATGCCTATAGAGGTTTTGTCTTCATTTTTTTTTTTTTTAAGAGATGATAGGAATTTAAATTGTGTATCTACCCTTAAAGACTACATACAGGCTGTCATATTTCTAAACTACTCTGAAGACACCTGTATATAACTTTCATGGTGCGCTATTACAGCAGGCTGCTTTTCTGTCCTTAACAGAGAAGTTAAGATTGAGCTAATTTTCCTCAGTTATACAAACAAAGTCTCATTCACAGCAAGATAAATTTCTCCAGCTGTTTATGGACTGGCTATGAACAGCTGATCTCATCTAAAGAAGTCAAGCTGGGAAACAAGGGGGGAAAAAAGCTGTTGATCAGGAGGTGAAATGGGTAATGATGTAACTTACTACAAAACTGGTCATTCAAGAAAGCTGTGTGCTTTACCTGTACCTGCTTTTACAATATCATTTGGTTTGCTTTTTGTTTTTATTTTTTTAACACTATCATTTTATCAATGTAGAACAAATCTGTGCTATTATAATCACCTTGATACGCCAATAGCATTATCTCAGAGGTGGCCTTAAAAATTGTAACCCCTTACACAAGGGTCGGATCTGAAGCTTAAAAAACATTGTATGCCGTTGGAAAGTAATATTGCTCTAGATTCTCATTTGTTAGTAAATAAGTACAGTTAAACAGATGTGCACGGCTCCATGGGTATGCCAGGCTGAGGCAAACAGCCCCTCTCTAGTGGCAGCCAGGCAGGCAGTGGCAAGCGGCAACCTGTTAAGCTGCAGTATCGGGGTGCCTATGGGGCTCCCCCCTGGGGCTCCCAGTGGCTTTGTGCATGTTTGCCTTGTAGCTGTGGTGGGTTTACCTCTTCCTGTTTGAGCTCTGTCAGTTTTAAGTTGATACGATACCAGGGTGGTCAGCCCCCAGTGCTGGAAGATAGGGAAGGAGAACAGAATAAACTTCCCATAACCCAGGAGGAAGAAGTTAACGACCTGCTATGCCACCTAGACACTTTTGTAAGTGTCTATGGGGCTGGATGGGATCCACCCAAGAGTGCTGAGGGAACTGGCAGAGCAGCTGGCCAAGCCACTCTCCACCATCTATCAGCAGTCCTGGCTAACAGGGGAGGTCCCAGATGACTGGAGGATAGCCAGTGTAACACCCATCTACAAGAAGGGCTGAAAGGAGGATCCTGGGAACTACGGGCCTGTCAGCCTGACCTCGGTGCCAGGCAAGATTTGGGAGTGGTTCATCC
>Ga0065711_1028710_pt1 | contig 39567 bp, 24 predicted proteins | sample Hoacrofraction12_FD_59098 | JGI IMG/M metagenome (GOLD analysis project Ga0065711, IMG submission 59098) | Hoatzin crop microbial communities from Cojedes, Venezuela - Epithelial fraction 12 v2 (version 2) | ecosystem: Host-associated > Birds > Digestive system > Esophagus > Crop | place... | reverse complement strand
TGGACAAGGTCCTGTGCAGCCTGCTGTATGTGACCCTGCTTCGGCAGGAGGGTTGGACTAGATGACCCACAGAGGTCCCTTCCAACCCCTACTATTCTGTGATTCTGTGATTCTATGATCTGCCTAGAGGATGAGGGAAAGGCTGTGGATGTTATCAACCTGGACTTTAGTAAGGCTGTTGACACCATTTCCCACAGCATCCTCCTGGAAAAACTAGCTGTTCATGGTTTGGATGGGTGTACCCTTTGCTGGGTAAAAAACTGGCTGAATGGCCAAGCCCAGAGAGTGGTGGTGAATGGAGTTATATCCAGTTGGTGGCAGGTCATGAGTGGTGTTCTCCAGGGCTCAGTTTTGAGGCCAGTCTTGTTTAATATCTTTATCAATGATCTGGATGAGGGGATTGAGTGCTCCCTCAGTAAGTTTGCAGATGAGAAATAGTTGGGTGGGAGTGTCGATCTGCTTGGGGGTAGGAAGGCTCTGCAGAGGGGTCCTGGACAGGCTGGATCGATGGGCCTAAAGGTCAATCATATGATGTTCAACAAGGCCAAGTGGCAGGTCCTGCACTTCGGTCACAACAACCCCATGCAACACTCCAGGCTTGGGAAAGCTGCCTGGCGGATAAGGACCTGGGGGTGTTGATCGACAGCTGGCTGAACACGAGCTAGCAGTGTGCCCAAGTGGCCAAGAAGGCCAACGCATTCTGGCTTGTATCAGGAATAGTGTGGCCAGCAAGAGTAGGGAAGTGATCATCCCCCTGTACTTGGCACTGGTGAGGCCACACCTCAAATAGTGTGTTCAATTTTGGGCCCCTCACTACAGGAAGGACATTGAGGTGCTGGAGCATGTCCAGAGAAGGGCAACGAGGCTGGTAAGGGGTCTAGAGAACAAGTCTTACGAGTAGCGGCTGAGGGAACTGGGGTTGTTTAGTCTGGAGAAGAGGAGGCTGAGAGGAGACCTTATCCGCTCTCTACAACTGCCTGAAAGGAGGTTGTAGTGAGGCAGCTGTTGGTCTCTTCTCCCAAGTAACTAGCGATGAGAGAAAATGGCCCCAACTTGTGCCAGGGGAGGTTTGGATTGGATATTAGGAAAAATTTCTTTACTGAAAGAGTTGTGAAGCATTGGAACAGGCTGCCCAGGGAGGTGGTGAAGTCACCATCCCTGGAGGTGTTAAAAAAATGTGTAGATGTGGCACTTCAAGACGTGGTTTAGAAGGCATGGTGGTGTTGGGTTGACGGTTGGATGTGATCTTAGAGGTCTTTTCCAACCTTAATGATTCTGTGATTCTATGATTCTATGAAAATATTTTGTTAGAAAAATATTGTGTTAGAAAAAAAAATCTGGAATGTAGTTGGTTTTCTAGAATCTAAAGATTAAAAATTCATTAATATGTAAATGACAATCCATTACAGTAAAAATATAGACTATGTATTTGTAGACAATAGGACGTCCATATGGATCTTAACAGTGACATTTAAAGAAACATCTCTGTAAGCCAACCCTCTGCAATATGTTATACCAGCTTCTCTGTAACCCTGGAACGTTTTATGACGGTCATTAACAAGCATTGTGTAAATGTACAATGACCCTTATAAAATCAGGCATTTTAGTTTTATATATTCATGGCTTATCTGTGTAACACTGATGTTAACTGCATATTTTGATCATCTTTAACCTGACAATATTTAGAACATACAACATGTTGCATAATAAAGTAGCTTCTTTCTTAGAAAGCTGAGCTGAAAGTGAGGGATTTAACACTTCCCTGTCTTAATTTTACATGATGTCCTGGTTCTGGTTAAAACAGAATTCTCTTTTAATGACTTTTCCTTACAGCTAAGTTCTTCTAAGCAACTGCATTTTTCTGAAGTTGGCTGCATGTCTTAAAATGTCTGCTCCAAGGCTGATAACACCTAACGTTTATAGTTCTACTGAGCTAACGGTAGGAATGGAAGGCAGAAAAAGGCCCATGTTAATAATTATTCCTATAGCAACCAAGGTCACCAATAGATCTTTTAGGTTCCACAGAGGAGGAGTCGTGAAGGGTCGTACTTGCAGGGAGGGGCGGACAGAACAGGGGACCCGATACTGACCAACGCGGTATTCCGTGCCATACACGTCATACTCAGTTTAAAGCTGGGGGATCACGAGGGTCTCGCTCTCTAAGCCCATGACCGGCTTCTGAAGAGGATCCTGCTCCTTGTCCTGCCTGTGATCCTGATCCAGATTCCAACATGTGCATTCCTGACTCCAGTTCCTGTCTACCGCCAAGGCCAGTCTGGGACTTCCTGGTGCTGTCCGGCAGCTGCTGGTGGGACGCCAGTGCCCACGGCACCCAGCTCCGGGACACTCAGTACTGGTTTTGTGTATTTTGTTTTATTGCTCTTGTTCTTAATATTATTAGCATTATTAGCAAAGCTGTTTCAATATTCAATTTGTAAGTCTCTCTCCCTTTTCCTCCTTTTTCCCTTCCCAGGGTGGGGAGGGAGGGGGTTAATAGAGAGCATCTGCCACTCAGTTTACTGCTGCCCTGCTCTAAATGCTGACACATGACCCAACAACAAATCCACCAAAAAACGGGGCACTTTGAGATACAGCAGTATGTCTTTTTTTAAAAAATAAATTTATGGTAAACCTTATTTAACAGAAACCTTGATGAGCCTTTGTTTTAGAGTGATCGTCTGGGTCCAAAACTGCAGCTGCTTTTATGTGAAAGACCTTCAGCAGCTCTCCTGTTCTTCGTCACTGGAGGGTTGCTAATGGATTAAGGACGGTGAGTAGCTCCACAGAGCCTACGCAGAACCAGGGAAGTACAGTAAACTTGGGGCCATGCACAAAATGTGTTGGTATACAGTCAGATTTGAAATTAAAGTATTGTCTGTCCTTCCTGGGCTTTACCTTGTAAGGTTAAAATTGTTATCAAAAGAGGAGACAAATTAATAGGTGCCTCCATCCCTTGCCCCAGTTCTCACAATCACATATGTCTGCATTTTGCATCATGAAACTGTCCCTTTTTGTAAGACTCATGTTTGGGGTAGCTGTCTAGAGGCAAATGTTTTTGAAATACAAAAACAATTAAAAAGTTATAGGAAACTTTTAGAAACTTTGGACCTTTTCAGACTTAAGCAGTGTTTCCTCAAGCAGTATGAATGCACTGCACTGTCTGTATTTCTCCAAATAGTTTTGTACCGACAAGCACTAATGTAGTATCAAACATTAGAATGAACCAAAGACAAGGTAATCATTTCCTCAAATCACCTGTGTTTTCAGGAACCCTTTCCAAACTGGTGCCTCAGGGTAAGCACCAAGTAAAGGTTTAGGTTTGGGGATTTTTTCTTCCCTTGACAGATATTTCACAGAAACCAGCTGTCTTTGCTGAACATTTAGGTTACAGTGGAAACTTCTTCAGACGGGAGGAGGTGATAGTGTAAAGATTACTGGAAACCTAAGATTATTTTTTTTAGGATTGTACGTTACTGTAAATAATCATTTGATACACATATAAAAGACAACAGTCACATGGGCGAGTTTGAACTGCCATTCCTCCTTCACGCAAGAACACCAGCGTTACTTTGGTTGTAGAAGTTACCCCGCGGGAGGCATTACTACTCCGAATTCCTGGAAAACCTTCTAGAAACACCGCATCACTTAACCGCAGGAAAACACTCGACACCGCGTTCCACTGCCGCAGCAAAAGTAAGCCGCGGCGGGGCTCCTGGGCTGTGGGCCCCCCCGCGCCGCGGCTCCCGGGGCGGCTCATAGGCGGGGGTTCCGAGCGGGAAGGCGAAGCGGTGCGGGCCCCTCGCCCCGGGAAGCGAGGGCCCCGGCCCCGCCTCCCCCGGGGCGGTCCCGCGCAGCTCCCGCCCCGCAGCGCTGGGCGGTCCGGAGCCGACGGGACGGGACGGGACGGGGACGGGCGGAGGGGTGCGGCGCGGCTGGACGCGGAGTTCCGTGCGGGACGACGCCTCGCCGTTGGGAAGGGGTACTCCTTGCTGTGTCTGACTGCTCTCCCGTGTACGATTTCCTTTCTCTCGCCAGGCATCTTTTCTTTTTCTCGTCCCAGGGACGCTTAATGATTACCAGGGCCGTGCAAAGGGCGTGAGGATTGGGAGGGCTGCAGTTTCCAGCTTGGCGTTGTGCATTAAATCAGAAAACGTCTCCCTTTCGCAGCAGTTAGTTATTAAGGTGTTATAGCTTAATAACAAATAACGGTTATTAGTTATTAAGGGTGGCAAAGTAACTCACTTGCAGAGACCGGTTTAAGGAATGATCTTTCCGCTGAGGCTGTGGCAGGAGAGCCCGCGGTGGTCCTGTGCCCAGCAGCGTTAGAGATGGGCCCTCGTCTCAGCGAGGCTGGATACCCGGGTGGGGACCTGGTTTTTTGGCTCTCAGGTGTCGGGACTCCCAGGTTTCAGGAGAGATGTCTGTGTAAGAGGAGAGGGTACCTTACTGCAGCAGAACAAAATAATTTTGTGTCAACTTATAGCTCATTCCATTCCTTCCCTGAAGGCTATTTTGTTAACTTTAACAGAAAATAACCGGTTTAATTAGGTTAACAAGATTATTTTTAAGTATACTGTTTCTCCAGCAGTCAAGGTTAAAATCCAGTGGCTGAATGGTCCAACATAACGTGATGATGAAAACAAGTGCCACAAAGCTGGCTAGGGTGAACTAATGCATGCCTCACTGCTATTTGGCTTTCTAAGCCTGTTTTTTGAATCATAAACCTTCTCAGAAAGGGCCTGGCTTGGTATTTAAATGGCACCATGCATGATGTTTGTGCCTGGGGGCTGATGCTAATATGCTCTTGGCAGTGTTTTAATGAGCTGGATAAGAAACGAAACTGATTGTCACGCTGGTGTGCTGTTTGACAAAAACAGGAAGCTCTGTAGTTAACTGAATTAAGACCTTTCGAAATCAATTGCAGCGTATCTACTGACAGGCATCAGGGTAAGGGAGATGTAGCTGTGTAATGCAGTTCTGAAAATGAGAAAGTGACTGAAAAGAAGCGTGGACATTCTGCCATTCCTTAAAAAGGAACAATCTAGCGATGTGATTTCCTTAAGTGCCTGGGCTTAAAAACTCCTGGAGGTGGAAAGACACTGTGCTTGGGCACCTGGATGTCTCCGAGGGTTGCTTCCCTGTCACCCATTTCAGTAACATTTAAAGCAAGTAAGGAGAAAGTGGGGCACCAGCTGGGTGTGCTGGTGCTGGATGTGCTGGTGCTGGATGAGAGGGTTTAGGCTATTGCAGCAATTGACTATTACTCCTGAGAGCAAAGGGAAGAAGTCTGGGAGCTCCTATGGATGAGGAGGAAGGCTGGCAATATGGGTTCCAGCTAGCACAACATAAAGGGACAAGGTGTGAAGAATGAGACTTCCTGATACGCATTCCTTTCTCTCGTGAGCAGTACAGCAAACGGAGTGTGGTGGTCTGCCATCAGCTTTTTCACTGGCGGCTGAACGGCCACTCTCGGCAGTGGAGGGACCATTTCGTGTGTGTGTGGCAGCCCTTTCGCCTTTCGTTTCCTCTGCGTTGCAGTGGTTGAGGTCGGAAGCCACACTGCGGGGTTCAGGAGAGGCAGCTGGCTGCTCCCAGCTGTCCCGCTCCCAGCATGCAGGTGCGGTGGGGGGACCGCAGCCCCCCCAGGGGCTGTGTTTCATTAACACAGCCGCTCTGCATGAAGCGCTCCCTGTTCCCCTTGTGCTTTCTTCCTGTCAGAAAAATCACTTCTGCTTTCCATCATGTAAAGCAGAACCTGAGTACGTCCCCTCCTCTGCAGGAGAGAGATTTATCTCTCATCTGCACTCCCTGTGAAGAGTGGACCCAGAGCTCTGAGTTACTATGAGCATCTGCCAGGAAAAGGCAAAACTTGTTGGCTTTTCCCAGCCCAGGGTCCCTCACACAGCCCTAACCCAACATAGGCCTAGGGAGTTATTTACTGTTATCTACAAGTGTGTACAAAGAAAGAAAGAATTTATCTGCATGCAAGGGCTTGAGATGATCCCTTCATCAGCCTTTCAACTGACTAGAAATGTTCTGTTCCCCAAAAGATTAACCTTAGTTTTTCTCTTGAGGTGAAGCCTGTTTGGTGCGTAGCAGGTAGGACCTACTTTGCTGATTATGTTATTCTGAAGTTCAAGGAGTCGGCATTGTGACTGAACAGCACAAGAAATTTCTCAGTCAAATTCTCCACAGAAGATCCCAAAGACTGCTTTGCTTATTGACAGGATGATGCTCTTAGTCATGTGGTTTAGTTTTAGGTAGTCCTGTGAGGAGCAGGGAGTTGGACTTGATGATCCTTATGGGTCTTTTCAAAGTTGAGATTTCCTATGATTCCTATAAGGGATGAGGTGCTGGGAGCCAGAGCCTGGTCCCCACCCTCCTCTCACCCTTCAGCACTCCAGCTGGGGGATTTTGGGGAGTGTTTGATCAGCAAATACCTCAGGCAGTCTAATAAAATCGGAAGGACCCTTATAATCCTAGCATAATTGAGATTGGAAAGGATCACCTTTGGAGGTCATTTGGTCTGTTCCTCAGCTTAAAGCCAGCCTGAATTAAAATTTAGATCAGATTACTCAGGGCCTTGTAAAATTTCTTTAAGATGTACGCGAAGATGTACAGCTGCTTCTTCTGGAACACCATGGCCAGCTCATTCACTCCAACACAACTTACTCTCAATTTATGTTGTGCGTGCAGGTTGAAGCATGTGGCCAGCGTAGCACAAGGGATTCATGCAGCTACTGTTTTGTTGAACCAAAATGAATTCAGTAATGGTCTTCTACTTGCTGAAGCACTTTCTTTTTTTTTCTTTAATTCCATGGATTTTAACTCTATTACAAAGAAATAGCATTCTCCCACTTTCGTGTTAGTGAGAGCTAAATGCAAATACCTTTACTTTTTCCTGCTACATAAGTAATGTTTCAATGATTGTTCCCTATATTTATTTTAAAACTATTACTAGAACTAGTAACACCTAGCAGCATGTGAAGATGCATTTTATTAGACTGAAATGAAAATGTAGGCTTCAAATCATTGCTTTGCATAACCCAGGCAGCTGGAACCAACACATTTCTAAGTGAGAGGTCTGTCCATCACTACTCGTTCTTGACTGAGGTTTCACCAGGTGGGAATTTCCCTGTGTATGACAACATGGCTGAACAATATATTGCGCAATATAAAGACTGACAAAAGTGAGTTTTTGTTCCTTTTGTATTTCAGAATATTCTGTTATTTCACAATCTTTATATATAAATTATTCAGATGGAAAGCAGGGCATGACTGACATTATGTTAATCGTGGTGACTGAATTGGAGGTGGTAGAAGGAGTCTAGATAAATAGCGATAGAAGAAAAGAGACAATTTTAATAAAACAAATAATCTTAACTATTCTCTTTAGCATCCTGCCTGATGAAATGGGAGTTTAACTTTGTAAAATCTTTGTTGCATTTCTAGGTATAGAGCATATCAATATTTTCTGAATACTAGATTGCACAGTAGCGTATATGTGTGGTTGTAGAGAGAAAAAAGGTTCTGGGTTAGTATAAAGCCTTTCTTTGGAATAAATAAAATTGATTCTGTCTCTACTCTCCCTTTACCAAAGGGTTCAGTTGTAATTTTGAGTATTTCACTGAAGTTCAGGTAGCTGGAATGTCTTACAGTATAGACTGATAAACTCATCTTTTGCTGGTTTAAATAACATTTTTTTATTCATCTTTAATTTATGCTATTCCTACAAGCTTATAGTTTTTTCAACATATTTTAATATGGTCATATATTAAATTTGTCACTCTATATTATTAACTGCAAGAACAAGGTTTAAATTATGTGGTTTGAATGTGTTCTTTCAGATTTTTAAATTAGATGTATAATTCTAAATTATTTCCTATTACTTTTTTTTAACTTATATTTATATGGCAACCAGAATCCGATTAAAATATGTAAAACAGGATGGTGGTTTTGTTAGTAAAGTTAGTAAAGGAGAAGAAAAAATATATTAAAAAAGGAACACTTTAAGACCAATTTATTAAACAAAGAGGATATTGTTTACGAGTTGGGAAGTGAGCTAGATGCCCTGTCATTCCAGAACCATTAAACATCCTCTTGTGACCTTCACTTTTACCCTGGGAGTGAAAAGCAAGAAGGAAACACTTTCAGTTTCAGTTTAATTGCCAGCTTTGAATGACGATCTTCATTGAACTGAACTAGTTGGAAGAACTATAACAGACAAAATATATTACTTGTTAAAATTGGACTGCATTCTTTTTAAAGAATAACTAGGTTTGTTGTTTATTTTAAAGCTTTTGATTCTATCAAATGAGGTCCTATACTATTCTTTTTTATACTTCCACTTACTGATCTCCTGGCTATTTTGGACCTCTGTCTTCAATAGAAGTTGCCGCCATTGTCTTGCTGCTCTCATTACCCCGGGGACTGAAAGGAATCTCTCTCAAGGTTGATGCTGGCATCAGTAAATGTTCTTTCTGCTTTTTTCTTAACTCCTTTTGCCAACCCTGGGAAAGTAGAAAGAAAAAGACAAGCAGTTGGCCCTTTCACTCATGACAGGCTTTCCACCCATGCTGTGGAAACCCACTTGCCGGTGCAAGCCCACCCTTTGTTATTGCGTTGAGCCAAAAATCAGATATGTGATGTTTAGTTGTACAGCTTCAGAAGTGGAATAGCATAAAGAACTGAATAGGTGGTAACATGGCATCATGGCTGCTCCAGGATTTACCCAAGCAGGTTTTGCAGTCAACATCAATACACTAAACCGGTTGCTCTGAAATTACTGCAGTGATTTGTTCATGTGAGTTGCATGATGTTTCTAAATGGCTGCACAGTGGAGTCCCGCACTGCAGTGAAGTAACTGCACATCCCAGTGCTTTCCTCTGAGTTGAGGATGATTTCATGATACTCAAAGCATGAATACAGGCATAGATAAGTCAGACTGACGTTGTGGTGGAGACATAGCCTAGAAGGAAGCTGAGATATTTAAGTTATTTTAGCTTGTATTTGTAATTCAGCTTTCCTACAGTTTAGACAGGCAAGTATCTTTTATTAATAATAAATAGAGAACTCTGAATAGCTCTTGTGTGAAATTATATATTGAAAACGCCATGAAATAAAAATGTTGTTTTTCAGAACATTTATAAGCAGATCCACAGCAATGCAAGGTGAGTAAAATGTAAACATCATTTTTCATTGATATCAAAGATAACATGGGTCCTTCTGAGGTGTTCAAGCAATATTAGCTTAGCTATTAGTTTACCTTCTAATTTTATGAAATATGTGTTAATGTTTTAAATAGAAATTATTTACATTTTAAAATTGAATCATTTACCAAACATATAGCTTACATTTTCAGATCTTGATTTCTGACCTTAAACAAAATAAACAAACAAATAATCTTGAAATTCAAGATGTTTCTGCTTACAAACTGAGCTTGGTAAATGTTTTTAAATCCGTAACCCTCTGGAGTCTGCTGGTGATGCATTAGTGTAGTCCTAACTTGAAGAAATTGGGAGAAAATGTTTTATATAGTGGAGAATAGTTCATTATAGGACATGATGGCTCATGATAGGACAAGAGGTAATGGCTTCAGGCTGAAAGAGGGTAGATTTAGATTAGATATGAGAAAGAAATTCTTTACCATGGAGGTTGTGAGGCTCTGGCACAGGTTGCCCAGAGAAGCTGTGGCAGTGTTCAAGGCCAGGTTGGACGGGACTTTGAGCAACCTGGTCTGGTGAAAGGTGTCCCTGGCCAGTGCAGGGGGGTTGGAACTGGAATGATCTTTAAGGTCCCTTACAACTCAAACTCTTCTATGATTCTATGATTACCAGTCTGTCTGTACGGGAGGGCAGCCAGTCTGTTCCCTGGCAATTCTTTGAATTAAAGCCTCCTTCTGAATACAAATGAATAAAGGCACCTCTGGTCCAGAGAGTGAACTGACCCTACTTGAGCAGGGGTTGGGCTAGGTGATCTCAAGAGGTCCCTTGCAAGCTAAATGATTCTGTGATTCTGTGACATCTTCATGACATCATATGCAATACCTGCCATTTTTTTGCACTTTAAGGATCAGAACTCCTGTAAGTTATACTGATGTTTACTATACATATTATACATAAATACAAGCTTGTTATACAGTTTTTTGCTATACAGAAAACAGCTGCTTAATTTTGTTACATGTCTACTCTGAAGAAGGAGGCCATGTTGGGGATCTTTCTCCCTAGGGCAGGAGGAAAAGAGCAATACTCAAAGCATATGTTCCATTCTTCCAGCATACAAACCTGCACCAGTACCTGGATTTTCAAATGCTAACTATGTGCCAGAAAATCAAGTCCCTCAGCAAGCACTCGGAACTTACCAAGGTGGGTTGCTTGGCTGCAGATCTGCTACACCATTAGGGAATAAGCCCGGGAAGTAGGAGATTTCACGAGGGCGACCATCTCTGATTTACTTTTCTGCTGTTAATTCTGTAGAGTTCCTGTTAATTTCTCTTTTGCTGAAAAGTCATCTTCTTTCCTTCTTGGTGCTACATGTTAGTATATGCTAAGTGGTAGAAGTTAAAAACATAGGCTGTTGCTCAGTGGTCACTGTGGGGAATTTGTTATGGAGGTGTTAGTGATGCAAAGCAGTTAATGTGTGGCAGCTTCTTGCTGATGATCAGATTTTTTGATTAACATGTTATTTCAGTATTTCACTATATTTTTCTCTAGAAATCAAGAACTGAAGAAAAAATGTGTTTTCCTCTTGCAGTTCTGCGGGTCCATGTATTCTGTTCCTGTTGCCTACTCTGTTGCTGTACTTTGCATGTGGTTATACCTTACACTTTCACTCATTTTCTTTTCTCCTTTTCTGTCTCATTTTCTGTTCCACATTCAAAATGCAGCACTCATAAATAGCTTCTCATGTGCTGGCAACTAATGGCTTTCTGAATTAACAAATCGCAATGAACGATATCTAACAATCAGGTTTAAAGCATAGGTTACAGATAAAACATAAGAAGTTTGGCCTAAGTTACTGTACTGTTCATCAGTTAAAGCTTGGGCATGTTGTGGGAAGGCAATCTGAGGTCTGCAAACACATTTAGCCTTCAGCAAGGAATGGGCACGTGCTACCTGTGCCATGAAGGTCAGGGAACATTTTAAATTTTTGATTAATTGTATGTGCACACACTTACACACGATTGCAGTAGATAGTTACGAATAGGATTTTGTTACACTGCTTCATTTTAGCAGCATTTTCAGATTTATTAATATATTTGAGATAGATCACAAGATTAGGTCGTATAATTATTAACAGCACTTAATCATCAGCCAGTTTAACAGAGTGATTCAATAGAATTTGTTACAGTCAAAATAGTGACTTAGTTAAAGATCTGAGAATGGCAAGGGGTCACCCAAAACTTACAGCAGAGTTGCACACAGAGATGAAGGTTAAATCAAATCACGTGTATGGGCACACAAATAATTCTGGATCACATTCACGCAGACAGGCAAATGGTTCTGAACCAAATTGCACACACACACAGAGGTTAACCTACGATTAAAATCTCCCTTTTTGTGAGTTTCATGGATTACTTGCTTTTATGTGCCAGCATTCATGAACAGAGGGTCAGTGAACCTCGTGACATCAGGCTTTTGGGTCCTCGTGAAACTGTTAGCGGACGATCTTTCAAGCCACACAAAATCTGCCCTGGGAGGCATCCCAGCACAGGGGGTGATGCTGGGTCACACAGCGCGTGGCGGGGAGTCCCAGAAAGCTCAATGGGTCTCACCTTTGGATCGCTGTTTATAGGATTGTGAGATGGTTGGCTTTGGTCAGTGCTCTCCATTCCAGCCACAGTTCGTGCTGAGTTGCCCTGGTAGACTCTTCAGGCAGCGGATGGCCTGGGTGAGGCCAGGGGGTACCTGGCCACCCCAGCTCCAGGCTGCTGCGCTTGGACCAAGTTAACAGCACGGCCAAGATAACAGCATGACCAAGGAGCTCTTGCTGAAGCAGGCATGGCTTATCCTGCTGTGTCGTTCAAGCAGCGGGTGGCCTAGCTGTGGCCAGGGAGTGCCCAACGCCCAAAGCACTGTACTTGTATCCAAGATAACAGCGCAATGGAGCTTATCCTGATGTCTCAGAGTGGCCCAGGTGGCTGCACCACCACAGATAGTTTGTGTGCAAAGCATGTGCTCAGAGAGAAAAAGAATTTTGTACGCCATAAGGGTGGGTCCTTCTCTGGGGTCAGTGATCCTGCCACCTGTGAGTGTTAAGCCACAGCTGTTGACATCACCTGAGGTTCTGCCCTGCTTATGGCCACAGTGTGAGCTTTCTCAGGGTACAGCCCGTCTTTTGTACTGTGTGAAGTGCTGGTGCTGAACTGATTTGGGCTAAAGATAAGTCTGTGGTCAACACCTCTTGAACTACTCGTCTTTGTACAGCTCTACAAAAATATTCTTTGTCACTTGTGCGTTGTGCTTGCTTCTGAATAAAATACAAAATTCCTCTGCATCAGATTGAAGGCCTCATCTGCCTATCAGGAAAGTATTAAATCAGGGGAAAAATATAGTTCTTGTTCTGTAACTTTCAATAGCAACTTCAGCCGCTTCAGCTACATGTCATAAAGCATCTCTGTAGCACAGGCCATGTTCCTGCAGGATGGTACCCGGTGGAGACAGGGCTCTGGGCACAGCGCGGGGCGTGGGTGGGTGGTGAACACTAAGGCAGTGCTGTGTGTGCCGTCTGGTGGGGTGCTGAGCCTTGAGACCCTAGAGTGCTCCACAAGAGCTTGTGTTTCCTATTGAGTGCTAACTGGAGAAGACTTACCTGACATTCACAAAATTCCTTCTTTGCTACACACCTCCTCCATGAAGGAGTTATTTCCTGAATTTTGAAAGGGAATCCATTAAACCAACGGGAAAGTGCAGTTTTTGGATCACAGTTACCTGCTTTGAAAACTGCAGATGAGCTTTGCTGAAAGGACATTTCCTATCACATAAGTAGAAGGTATAATTCTAGTAAAACTTTGTCTTACAATTCCTCATTTGTTCAACTGATGACTTGTAAATGCCAATACTCTTCATGTATTTTGTTATACTGTCTTCTCTACTTAGAAATAACCTTCATTTGTTTATTTCTAATTTTTTAATTGCCTGTCTTTATGTGAATACATTTTCTGCTATATTCAAGAACAATGCATTTATTTATTTTGTTTGCTTTTGCCAGGAGGGATTAGAACACCCCAATCCAGTGTAACTTCCCTCGAGAGAGTGGTAGTATTTGTAACTGAAATATATTGTAGGTAGAAGGATCTTCATAGTTCAAAATAGAGAAGAAATTAATCTTTCGAAGATCCATGGGGCAATTCTTTTCCAACATCTAAGTTCAATAACTGCATCTTTCCTACCACACCAGCTGGCGTGGGTGTGGGGAGCTATGGCTTCCAGCCACACACCATGGGAATCCCGGCTGGACTTGCTGCTCCACCCATCCAGAATCAGCCCATCATGAAGGAGGGGACAATCTGGATGCCCATCCCTCCTCCTCTTCCCAGCTGCCCTCCCGGACTGGAATACCTCACACAGGTACCTGCACCCTTCCTCCTTCCCCAGAGAACAGGTATTCACCCGAGAAACAGCTTGCATCCATGAAAAAGCAAAGAAAAGCATCTGGTATTGTTGCAGCTGCATAGGTTGCTGTTTTGGGCTGCTAAGTGAGGCCTTTATTAATGTGGTTGATGCATGTTTGAGTGTGGAGGTGCCTGTTATGGCTCCACCACTTCACGGAGTGCTCTCCCACCAAGTGAGAGGCTAAAGGAACAGGGGGGCACAGGGCTATCATACATCCTTCCCGTTTCTGAAGCTACTGTTTTTGAGATGTAATGTGATTTGGCAAGGTGTATATAATAAATATATATAATATGGGCAACGTGTAGCACATTAGAGGTGCTTAATTTTCTGCATGATGCTTTCTTCACACCTCTTCATAATGTTGTTAGGAGAGGTGCTAGTCAGACTTCACAACACAGAGAATGCTAACAGCAAAATAAGAATTGATTCCACATTATTGAATACGTCCTTGTACTGGGAGAAAACATCAAGGCTTAACACAGATGTATTGTTGCCGGTTTTGCAAATTGCTTAAAAAATAGAAAAAAAAAAAGTACCAGTGAGGAGAGGCTGATTTTTCCTGAGTTTCACCCAGAGCTGAGCAGTAGCTGAGTTTCCGCTCTGAAATTTCTCAGTCTTCTGCTTTTTTCTGTACGGACTCCTGATGTAGGCATCTGGGATACGTGGTGTCAAAGGTTCTGTCAGGCTCTGTAGCTGAGCTACCCCGAGTCCTGAAAGGAGCGCAGACACACTAGCCCGGCGTGCTTGTCACCAGACCAGCTTGGGTACAACTGCTGCCATCTGCTCCGCTGCTCCGAAACACTGTTCTGCTAATTTGACAGAGGACAGGACAGGGGGACATCAGCTGCTTCCACAGCTTTACTGCTAGATGATCTGCCTCTAGACAATGTATTGATCCATAAAGCTGCATTCTGAAATGAAACAGCAATGCTTCTTAAAACTACATTTCTCTTAGTTACAACTTGTTAACTATTTATTCTGTTTAATTTTTCAACCACAAACAGATTGACCAGATATTAATTCATCAGCAAATTGAACTTCTTGAGAGTAAGTGAAAAGTATTTATATCAGAGAAATGTGTAAATCTAATATCCCCAAGAATGGTAAAATTTAGACTTTCTTTGATGCTGTATATTTAAGGTGGATCACCACCTTTCTCTTTCCTGCCTCTGTTATCTGTCTCAATTCCTGCAGAAGTTGTGGAGGAGAGGAAGGAGAAGATAGGAGAGCAGTGGATTTTGAGCAGGTTCTCTATCTTAAAAGATACATAGCCATGTGACTGAATAATCTTGGTAGCTAGTTACAGCTGAAGTCACATATTTCTTATGTTACTCATTCACATGATCTCTACTTGCTTCTCTTCTGCACTTAAAGATCTTCTTTTCTGTCCTTTCTTACTCCATCTGATTCCATAGTGGCATGCGGCTCTGATCCCGTTTCCAGGCAATTCTGCTGTTTTAGTGAATTGAACTGCTTTCCCTCTGCTCCCCTCATTCCATTCACTTTAAGAATGTCAAAGTCACATTATCAGTGTCTTTCAAATACAAAAATATAAAATGGACCATCCATCTCGGCTGACACCTAATGCCGCTGCATTTTCTTTCCATAATGCTTCAAAGAGTACTTTCATTTGTTAGAGAAGTTAATCAAACTTTCTGTCCTGGCTCTGGTTTTCTGTTTGTGCTGCTTTGAATCTTGACTGCAAGGCCTTTTACGTGGCCTTCTCATTCTGAAAGTATTTGTGCTCTCTAGAGCCCTTTTCTTGCTTCACCCTCCAGTTCATAAGTTGCTTTAATTCTCACCCCTTCAGCTCTTCCCTGGGAATCTTCCATGCTGTGTTGTTTGTAATTGTGGTGCTTGCTCTGGCAGTAGGTGTCCATATCTGGTGGAAGGGGACTGATGGACATCTCCGTGCTCTTTCTGCTTTGCCGTGTTCATGGTGGCTTCTCCTCTTTGAACTTCTCTGTCAGGCTGCTCTGCTCAAGGGTCCTTCCCCACTGCTTCTCTTTGCCAGTAGTTGCCTCCGGCAGACTTTGAGCAAGGCCTGCCTTCCCAAAGGGTAGCTTTAGAGTTAGCATGGTGACTTTCCTGGCCAGATGCACCTCAGAGATTTAACAGTGCTGTTCCTGTTTTTCAGTTTTGACTGGCTTTGAAACAAACAACAAATATGAAATCAAGAATTCTCTGGGGCAAAGGGTGTACTTCGCAGCAGAGGACACTGACTGCTGTACCAGGAATTGCTGTGGGCCATCACGACCCTTCACCCTCCGCATTATAGACAACCTGGGCCACGAGGTGATAACACTGCAGAGACCCCTCCGGTGTTCTTCGTGCTGCTTTCCCTGCTGCTTGCAGGAAGTGAGTTGCTCTCTCTTGCCATCTTCCTTCACGTGGGACGTGGTCCACTGGTGCAGTTTTAAGATGGGGTTGTCTTGAATCAGGAGGCGAGGTGAAACAAGTCGGGTTTTTGTTTGTAAGTGGTGGGGAGAGAGATCTGTGGAATTTGTGCATGGGGTCCTTGGTCTGGGAAGAAGCAAGTGTAATGCAACACTTAGATTCACCCTGGCCACTTCTGGTTACGGTAATGAAAAATTTGATTCAACATCATGTCAGGGAACTTGTGGCTAGTGTTGAAATCTGCGCTGGAGACGGGCTTACAATGTAAGAGTTAGGCAATGGCTTCCGTAAAATAACAGCTAGAGCTTTCAGTTTGCTGTGAAAGCTACAGTGAAATTCAACGCATGAGATGATGAGCTTTTTTAATATTAAAATAATTATGGGTGATGCAACTTCTGAAACCTCAAATCTGAGCCTACTGAGAGCTCTTGCTGAGAGACTGGTAGTAGCTGCATCCTGTAATGTCTTTGCTGAATGCTTTCAGGATGCTCACAGCCTTTCTTTCTCTAGGCTTTGATCTTTGTACTGTGGATGCATAGCTTGTGTGCTCCACAGCCTCAGGAGTATCTCATTGTTTTCAGTGAAGGCAAAAGTTGCAAATGAGGTCTGCAATTTGTGTGCAGCTTTCAGGAAACATTCACAGAAAATCCCAGGGAGCTTCATGCATTGGAAAGCCAGATTGTTGTGGAAAAATAAGACGTGTTTGGTTTGCATGCTAGTGTGGGTTTTGTCTAGCAAGCGTAGCAAAGCATGAACATTCATGTGGAGGCTTTCTTTTTCATGTGAAGCTGGAAGTTCAGGCACCTCCAGGAACACCAGTTGGTTACGTTGTCCAGAACTGGCATGCCTGCCTGCCAAAATTCACCATTCAAAATGAGAAGAGAATGGATATACTGAAAATTGATGGCCCGTGTGTTGTCTGCAGCTGTTGTGAGGACATTAATTTTGAGGTATGCAATGCTAAAAATTGTTTGTATGTGTCTTCTTTTTGATAGTAGTTTGTTGCTCGACTTATTATATGTCAACTGAACTGTAATATATATTAAGTAATTAATACATAATTTTTAATGCTAGTATAATCAACTCACTTCTCTAGATACCTGGATTGCTCTAGATAATCCAGACAAACTTCCAGAAATGATGTGTTAAAGCCAGTCATCAGTGATCAGTGAGACTGATTCCCTGTGTCTGCACACAAATCTCTTAATCGAAATATTTAGCAGCAAAATATTTTTGAATCTTTTATATTAGGCCTTAACAAAAAAATGTTATTCTTAGTTGTATTGAGTATTTATTAAAATGACTTCCTACAACCACTCATTTAATAATTTAATAATCATTCAATGACCAAATAAATCAAGATATTTTAGCTCTAAAATATAGATTTGAATGACAGAAGTGTTACAGCTTTCACTTAAAAATAGTAATGATTAGTGCATCATTATTTTTGTACACATTAAGTAGTAGATACACTAGTCTACCATTTAATATTAAAATGCAATATTGCAAATAGTTGCTAACGCAAATTTAGTATGATTTTATTTTGGGGGCTAGTCTTTCACATGACCCTGAAGACTGGATCTAACTTAAGGGAACATAATGTTGGCAAAGGGCTAATCTCTGCTTTGGAGCAGAAGAACGTAATTTGTTTAATTTTCACTTGAGTAATGTGAAACTAGCACATTACTCAAGTGAGTAAAAGCAGGGGAAACTAATTCACTCTCTTGGCTAAAAGACAGCACTTCCAGCAGAGTGTGTGTGCACGCATGTGGTAGCTGTCTTCCAACACCATTAAAGCGTTGAACTCTGCAGTCAGATTTAGAATGAAGTTCATGTCTGTGCTACTTAAGACTAACCTTCTGGTAGTCAGGGTTGCCTTTTGGTACAAAGAGTTGCATTCAATGACTGCATTAATTCAGATAATTCAATCTGAAGCTTTCAAATGGAGCTATCATGAAAAGGATTTTGGAATATTATGAATGACAGTTTTGATGTTGATTTTTAAATTTGACATTAAACTAGGTGAAGTCTGTGGACAACACTGCTACTGTTGGGAGGATTTCTAAGCAGTGGTCTGGGATTGTGAAAGAAGCCTTCACAGATGCAGATAACTTTGGAATCACGTTCCCCATGGACCTCGACGTAAAAATGAAAGCTGTCATGATTGGTGCTTGCTTCCTTATCGTAAGTCTGTGTACCGTGCCGCTCAGCCGGAATAGGGGAAAGTGATCTTTTTAATTCTCTGTGCAGCACTGAGAGTCATAACAATGACCAAGAGGCTTGACTAAAAACAAAGCTTTACTTGGAATGGTAGTGGAATTACAAAAAATGGTAACTTTGGAACTTCATAACATTACTTTTAGCGCAGTGGGGTTGGAAACGGATATTGACTTGGCAAAAGGTTTCAACAACACAGTGTCTGCTTGCACAAAACCGCAGAATATAGCAGGTTGACAGACTTATAACAACATCACTTATGACAACATTACCCTTATGTGCTGAGAAAGCCAGAGGTAGAGCAAGAGAATAAATAAGAGAAAAGATATCACCACCCTTGGATCCAGCGGTGGTCTCTGCTGGTGGTCAGGGTCCTCCAGTGGTGGGTGTGCACCTGGTGGTCAGGGTCTTCTGGTGGTGGGCGCATACAGCAAGGGGCTGGCCCCGTCTCCTTTTATACCCTTTGGGTGCCCGTCTCATAGCTTCACGAAAGTTCTCAAAAATGAGCCAGTGGGCATGGAGGGGAGGGAGTCTTGGTGGTCTCACATTGCTCCCCCAAAGGCAAGTGCTCAACTTTCTTGCCTACATGACATAGGTAGGTTTTGCAAGCTAACACCCTACCTCTGTAGGATTTCACTTGGTCTTCCACACTTCCTTACCAAGATGAGGAAGTTCCCAAAGCACAATGCCCAATTTAGAAGTTTGATTAATTCGAGGGTCTTTTGTCAATTTCTCAAGATGGATGCTTGAGACAATTGCCCACTCCGGCCTGGGGATGTTTGTGACAACTGCACACCCCAGCGTGGGGCTGTACAGTCTGTCATTCGCTAATACTCAAGTATGAACTGAATTCTTAATTTCAGTGTTCAAATTGTGCTGGTAAAGGATTTGACTCTGAGCTCCTTGAAGTGGGTGACAGCTTGTTGTGAACTTGCTGTGTGTAAAACTACCACAGAGGGCAATAAAGAATTATTTCAGAAAATAAGCTTATTCTAGACTACATGAAGTGCTGACTATATTTAAGGAGAGCTTCATGTGTGATGGGACTGAGAAACCCTGTAAAGGGAAGACTCCTTACAGACACATTAGCAGAGGAAAGCTTGTTTATGTGGACAGTGAGACGAGAAAAGTGCACACCAGGAATACCCGAGAGACCCATCCAAAGCTAGAGCAGCCTGCTGAGCTGGTGAGCTGGGCAGCTGAATGCTGCAGCCAGTTCCTCCCAACTCTCCTTGGAAGTTTGTGAGCACGATTAAATGCTCTCAGGGGAGTCATTTCCAATGGGAGGGACTTCTGTGGAGGCAGAGCACACCTAACTTGATACAGTGCTTTTCAGCTGCACTCTGACTCTGCTATGTCAAATACTGCAGTGCAGCTCACTTTGAAAACAGTGTGCAACACGCTCATGTTTCCACTTACCTGTGCAATTCAGCATCAGGTACCATTTCAAAACGTGCACTGCTTCTGTGCTGGCAGGGCTGTAGAGCAGGACGAAAGGGGCTTGTGAAGCACCTTAAGTTTGTTTGGAAAGTTCTTACCAGCCTCTAACAGCCCTGTGCACGAACCAGGCTTTCCTTAGCTGTGTGTGTTCATTTGCTACCATGTGCACGAATTGCAGCATTAGTGAGCACCAGCAACCCAGGACTCCAGACACAGAAAATGGGGTGCCCTGGTGAAAAGTAAAGATAGTCACCATTGTGATGGATTCCACTCTGAGGTAAAATGGAAGGGACTGAGTCAGTCAAACAAAGCCAGGGCAGGAATCCTGAGTAAAGGAAGCATAGCTTTGGCTAGTGATAATTTAAAGTTTCCATGTAGGTCTTTCACCACCTCTTTCTCTCTCTGTGCATGTCCTGTTCTGAGAGACCCAGGTGACGGGGGGATGGAGAGAGTTGCCCCTAACTTCTTCGCATCATTTGAGGTTTCTAAGAGGAAGGTGCTTTGAGTACCTTGCAAAACAACCAGGAGATCTCTGAACTAAGAACTGCATTTAAGAAGTATTTGTTTTGTTTGCTTTCTGTTTCCTTCTTAGGACTTCATGTTTTTTGAGCATGCTGGTGATAAACAACAGCGAACAGGAGTTTGGCAATGAAATCTAGAACTTTTGTATAGAAGGAAGAAGAACATAAATTTCCCAACTTTCCAGTGGATTTCAGAGCTCCAGGAAGAATGTGAGAACTGTATATCTTGTGCTTGTGGTAATATTTCTATAAACAAAAAGCTTTATGGTCTTTTTTTTTTTCTTTTTTGTAATCTGAGGAAATGATTTCTAGTATCCAAATAAGAACTCTTTGTCTGCACAGATCAATATTGTAATTTATAGAAATACATAGCAATGTTTTTTTCCAAGAAATTTTGAATTGTAAAATAACTACTTATAATTACTGTAATTGCTAAAAAGGAGGACTACTTCTATGTTCAATATTAATATAAGCAGTAAGCCTAATAAAGAGACCTTGATCTTTTCCTGTATATCCTTCTTTGGTAGTTTTGCCTCGGTGTTCACATTCTGTTGTTTCCAACTTCTTATCAAATATATATGTTCAAAACAAAGTAATCTAAGTGAACAGAACTATCAGAAATCACTGTAAAAATTCTATTAATCTAGTGATAAATCTTCTTATTGGTATTTTGAAAATATTTTGTGCTTTATTGACCAGCTATTAAGGAGATACCGGAAATTCAGTCTTGCTAAAATCTGCTAAAAGTTTCTGATTGCTTCAGTTAGGAATGGAAGAAACATATAAAGAAAAATAAGTAATACACTTGGGACCAGACCTGTCACATGCTTAAGCCCATCAGTATTGTTTTTCCTGCAAGGGGTGACACACAGGTTCAGTTCTGCCTGTAGTTGTGAAGTCCCAGGCTCAAGCATGTTCAATAGCTGCGCTTTCAACGGAGAGCAGAGTTACTCAAATATTCCAAAACCATTTTTTTTGAGATATTTGAAAATAGCTGTTTAATTCTATGGCACGTCCTGCATAAAATTTAAATTTACTTTTTCCTTTAGATTGAGGTCTGTTTGTGGCAGTTTGATGAATGGATGGAGCAATATTTTGCAAGTAGGCAAAACAGTGATACCTTTGCCTATGCTAAACAGCATCTTCCATCATAAATTCACCCCTTGACAATAAATTGTGGAGTGTATGCAAATTTAAGTAAGCTATTAGGACCTTGGGCTAATAGGACATAATCAGGAGACTTTATTTAATTCCTCCAAGTAATTAAAAATTTTATCTTCAAACGTTGTGCTTAGGTATTCCCCACAAGTCCTGGAAGCACCAATGTTCCAAAAACCTTGCATACAGAGTTACGTAGAAGATTCACATACATCTCAGTAGAGCAATAAGAGAAGTGTGAGCATGCAAACAGTCAAGAATGGTCAACTTCACATCAAGATGTGTAGGAAAAAAATGTTGCAACTCTTGTATCATAAGCGGAATTGCCATTGGAAGCAGTAACAATTCTGTAAAGTGCAGTCAAAGCAAAGGTATCTTTGCTTACAAACAGGCTTCTCAAATACAGTGAAACCCAACAATGAAGTTGTGCAAGTTGTGCTGCTGTCATTTAGATTTTTTGATTTTGTGCTGCTTGAGTCTAGTGGTCAAATTGCTGCAGCTTATTTCTTTACCATGTATTTAGTGAAATTAGTAAAAAAGGTGAAGAACTAGATAGCCCAAGGGAAATCAGCATGTGAATCCAGCTACGTAGTAAGGTGTAAGAAGTTCAAGCTAAGCCTCTTAGATTTGCCTGAATTGTGGTAAGAACAGGAAAGAAGTTCCACAACCTCAGATCGTAAAAGGACAGAGAGAGCATTGGATTAGGGGAACTTCCCATCAGCTGGGTGACTGGATAGCTCTGATACTGGTTCCACAGCTCATAAACTTTTGTCTTGTGAAATGGCTCGCAGTCTCTTGTAAAGCTAAAAATATTACATGAGAAGTCCTAACTAAAGCTATCAAGGTGTAACTCTTTAGTTAACCAAACCATTATCTTATCACCTTTGTAATCTCTTTCACTTTTTCCTAATGATATTTAATTGAAAAGTGCTTATTCCTTAGATTTTTCAAGAACTTCTGGAGATAGCTGTATTTACTTGCTCATTTCAGAAACTGTGCTAAATCCAGAATAAATCATTCTTTGAGCTGTCTGTCTTCATTTTGAAAGAACCCATAACAGCATCCACATTTAATAAATCACCAGACTCTAGAACTCTCCACTCTTCATCCATCAGACTATAAGCAATACAATGATTTATCCCCCTGTCTATAAATCCAGGCTTTGGAAAGCATTAGAAGACTTTCAGCATGCTGCCTGTTGTTCAATACCATCTCGGTTAGATAGAGCTGTTACATAAAACCTTTAGAGAGTGAGATTTTCAGATGGATTTCTCTAGTTCTGTTAATGACCTTTCCACCTGTATCATTCCTGGAAGTTTTTCATCTCCAGCTGTACAGGAGATGCAGTCACTTAATGAAACCCTAGGGTCAATACGGCACAGAAAGGCGTAATTTATATGATGTTTCTCAGAAAAAAAGCATAGTTAATTCCAGTTTCCAGAAGCGAAAATTGTAAGTGTAGAAAAAAAAGGAAAAAGAAAAAAATAATTTACTCCTTGTTTAGTCTTAAGCAAGATTGGGTTTTTGCTAATTGAGGAGAGAAATAATTTTGCTAATATGAGAAGAGCAGGAACATTGTTTTAAAGTATATTGTGTTACAGTTGGTCTCCTAAAAACATTTTAATTCATATTAGAGAAGTTTATAAAAAGGCCTCTTCAGGTCTTTTTTTTAGACCCAAGGATAGCCCTTACATCCCTCATACTTCATCTTGGTTTTACTAATGAGAACAACTTTGACCAAAGCTGAAAAGCTGACAGTGGGAGCAGGGACTGCACAATAAAAAAGGTGAGTCAGGGAAGGAGAAAGCAACTGTTTTTACTGGGCTGAATTTAGCTTATTTAATGCAGTTGCAAGGGTAGCTCACTGGAAATGCTAAGGGTAATAAAAGTGAAATCTTTTTTCAAGGGAATGTATTGTAAAATTGCACGACTAAAGTGTTTGACAGCTAATGGGCATTGTATGACTAGAAATGTGAACAATTTGTGACAGAAATGCTTATGACGTTGACAAATGGTACAGGTAAAAGGATGATGCAGTGAAGAAGTTGTGGAACCAGAGGAACTTGCAGATAAGGAAATCTCGCCGGACCAGGGCAAGGAAATGAATAGGGGTTGCATGGAGGGGAAACCACCGCTACACCACAAGATGAAGAAGCCACTTCAAGCAAAAAGCAATTGTGGTAAGATTTGATCATAAAATTAGTGAGACAGAAGGTAAAAAAGGTATAAAACCCCCACAGAAAATCCCAAGAGGTCAGAGGGAGAGAATAACAGAAAAAACTGCAGCTCTCTCAGGGTGGAGGGAAAAGCCCAGCTAATGGAGAATTTGTTGCGTTGGTCTGGGGCTCTATATATGCTTTCATGATATACGTATGCAGGCTATGTTTATGTACTGGATCAGATCGCTGTCGGACTCTAGTAGTTCCCTGTCACCACTCACAGAGAGACTTCCAGAAATTGCTGATTTTGTTCTGAAGAGACTTTATCCTCTGTTCTGCAGATATTTTTGACATATCACTTGGTTTTGGTTTACTTGCATTTTTTTTGAGTCGTAACACTGTGTTATTAAAGATAGCAGTGAGGAGAAAACATACATGAAAACATTGCAGCACAAACCAAAGGGAGAAGGGATGAGGACAGGGCTGGACCACGATTGTGTGTCCCATTTTTCAATAGGTGGCGGTGCTCGCACAGGAACGACGCTTTCACTGCTCGTTCTGAGATTCACAGGCGGTTTCCGAGTCGGCATGCTGATTTTCTCAGTGGAAGAATTACAGTGCTTCCAAAGTATGTATTCCCTACATGAATGTGGGAAGCTAGATGTGTCTTTCCTACCAAAGCTGCAAAATCTTAAGCTTTAGATGCAATTATGTGCCACTAGGAAAATTAAAAAATGTGTGTAAAAGTACATTAAACCATGCTTGATTTAAAAAACCCCAGACAAATACTGTGTAATATCCTTAAAGTTGCATTAGGCTCAGTAAGTGGTAGAATTTTGAATTGGACTATGATTTCTGACATAATTTACTAGATAATGAAAAACGCTGATATATCACAGCAGGGTACAGCAAAGCAAATAGCCTAATTTCCTTGCTGGTTAATGTCAGTGATTTACATCTGAGGTGTGTTTAGCGCCCTAGACATGAGATGGCTTCGATGTGCGTGGCTGTGATGTGGACGGTGAGCATGGTGGGGTGGTGGAGGAGAGGGCGAGGGATGGAGGAGAGGGCAGCCAGGCTTCACCCAGGCTTTGGTTGTAGTGTTGTTTTTTTGTTTTTAAATTTAAACTTGATGCTCATGCCTTGTCTGGTTTAACCTTTAGCTGACCTAGTTATTGACCCAGGGCAGCTGGTGGTATCTGAGGAAGTCAATATTTCTCCTTTGTTGACTACCATTTACTGAGGAGCGAAGAGGAACGGGCCCGAGGCTGGGCAGCACGTGCAGCAGGGAGCCGGTGCTGGTGCTGTGCACACCAGGGCCTCAGCAGCTCCTGCTGCGCAACCAGCTTCAGCCCCTGATCACAAATCCATGCCAAAAAAGAAGCTGGGGAGTGGGCCACAGCAATGCAGCGACCGCTGGCCTTCTGGCCAGGAGCCTCCTGTTCCTTGTTACGTGTGCTATAGAGAGAGTGTGACAAAGGGATGTTCAGCAACGGGAAAATTCCTGTGCCAATGCTACATCACGGCTGCAACGAGCACGGACAAAGTCAGATTTCAAAGGTAAGTGGTCAAAGACTGCAGCGCTGCCATAGCACCGCACAGGAAGCTGGGAGACGGTGCTGGTACTGCGGTGATGGCACTGCGATGATGAGCTGAGCTGGCACTGAGCCCCAAGAGCGAGCGGTGGGTGGCAAACGCCTATGAAACTGGGCAAGCTGGGGTTTGTGGTGAATGCTATAATTAAAGCTATTCATGAGAAGAAAGGTATAAACAAAAGGTAACGTGCTAATTTAAATGACCCAGTCATAGGTTCTGACCCTGAAGACACTAAAGACTCTGGGACTGCCTTGGCTTTGTGGTTTACAGCAACGTGTTGCTGGTATTATGCATAACCAGCACGTCAGTGCAATAGTGTTTTGTAATTCAGATTCTGGCTGCATGCTCCTGCTCTGAAGTATAGTCCCTCTTGTGCAAGTGTACCGTTCCTCCTGAATGCTGGGATTTTTTTTGACACAATTTGAACAGCAGGACCTCCCAAAGTATCTGAACTTGCACAAACATTGCTTTGTGCTGGTCCACTCTCTAGTTATACCCTCCTATAAAACTGAGCTGTCATGTATATCGTCGACGAGCTCCCTGCAACAGTCCTTGCATTCTGTAGGTTGTTCCTTCAGTTCTTTACGATCTTTCCCAATCTCTCCAGCTGATAGTTCAGCTCAGGCTCTGTCTCCTGGTTTTACGGTGTCTCTCTCCAGCCATACAGTATGACACGGAGCAACACTTGCCCTGGGAAATTTAAACAAAATGAATCCTAATACTGCAGGTGTTGTGTACATTTACCAGAGACCCACATGTTAGCAGCTAAATCCTGTCTTCTCTTACTCCTGCAGCCAGTCCTGCTTTTTAACTGGTATGAAACTATTTTTTACCCCAATGAGTATGGCTGTAGAGTGGAACTAAGGCACACTGCTTTATTGTGTCAGCAAATTTCTCATTTTTCAGGAAGCAGCATTTGTGGCTCCTGGAAAATATAGGTCTTTCAGTGGACTGAGGCTGAGCTTGCCGACACTCTGTTTATGTCCATATTCTGCTTGTTGCCAGAACAGGATAGAAAAGAAATACAAACAAAGTTGTTCAACACAGACAAGGGCTTACTGTGCCCTGTCCTCTTTTTCCACTGAACAAACTTTGGAAAGGCCGTGAGAGTAGTGAGCTAATATTAAAATGCACCAAGAATTGAAGCCAGCCACTGAAATGAACAAGAACTTACCTGTGCGTTGCAGCACACAATTTTCCATGGAAAAAAAGAAAAAAAAGGAAAAAAAAAAAGGAAAAGAGCAAATAGTTAAAGTTTCAGTGATAGAGAAGAAAGCAAGACAGAACAAGATAAAATCTCTGTTGAATAAATCAACTAAATTTATGCACATTGTTTGTGCTCCATTTATGGCATTAAACTTTCTAAGCAGTAAGTTTAGTTGAAGCAAATACTCATGCAAAAGTGCATATTAAAGAAAAGTAATGAAAAACAGAAATTATTGAAATGTCAGTGGTTATCTATGCTACAATGGAGCTACTACAATGCAGTGCCAGAGTAAAACATCAACTAATCAACACGTCTTAAGCTGCAAGTACAAAATCTTTACAGCAAATTGTTTTTCCTGGGGATTTGCACTTCAATAATTATGTGGTGAAATTTAGCAAAAGCTTTCACTATCAGATGAACTCAAGCCAAATTTGCAAACAGAAATATGCACCAGTGAAGTTTTTATCTTTTCAAAAAGATGCAATGAGGTGTAAACATCTATGAAATATGTTTGACTTCAAAATCCTCTTGACCCAAAGCTCGGTGAAATCAAAGGCAATCAGCTGCCTGGTCTGGAGGGCACCTAGCACCACTGGTAAATCTCTGTCTCAGCTCAGACCCAGCCACACTAATGTTTCTATCCAGGTACAGATTAGGGTTTTTTTGGTTAATGTGCATTTAAGATTAGAATTTGACCATTTAGAAGTATAAATATAACTGCTGACAATGGAACAGAGCAAGAGAAGGCTGCTAAAAATATCAGGGCTTGAAATCTCAGCATAATCAAGCTGCAGCCCGGAGTGACTGGGTAAGAGAGCACGGTGAGTGGAGACATTCTTTGGTTCTTCCTGATTACAGGTACATGGAAAACTGTTGCAATTCCTGAAACGTCATCCCTTCCCTGAGACCACCACCTTCCACTCCACCTGAGCTATCTACCTGCAATTCATATTGATTCAAGTGCTTTTTCTTTAGCTAGGAGGAAGAATATGGCATATCCACCCCAGGCCACAAGAAGCGATGCTGTCTGTCTTTTTTGCTGCTGAGGTAAATCTGTATTGATAAAGCATTTGCAAATGCCTTCCTACAAACTCCCACAGCAATTCTACTAATAGCTGGTTGCTGTTAACAGGCTGTCAGCATGGCGTCAATGGTTTACTCTGCTGAGGACCAAAATGTTTTAATCTAACTCGTGTTCTCGGCTATAATATGAGGATATGTAAGAGGAATGCAAGGAGTGTGACATTGTGGCCAGAAAAGCTCATGAAGTGTCTCTTCTCACATGGAAATATAAGAAGTATAATTCTTTTTTCTCCCAAAAGAAAGAAATAAAATCAGCCAGGTAGAATTATGAAGATACCCCTGTTAATCTAGCAATTTTGTGCTTAAATGTTTTTATATTTTCTTGCATGATACATTTCTCTAAATAATGAGACTTGAATTAATGATTGTATTAGATTTATTTAGACAGTGCCCTGTTTATTGGAGATTTCTCTGCCTGTGGAGCAGTAACTGAGGTTCTTCTAAGTCCCATCAGTTCCTTGCTGATAACTGAGCAGATGACTAGCGCAAAAGGTTACTTTGGTTTAAAAGTTTACATATGCAACTCCTGAATGAGTTTTAGTGCAAAATTAAGAATTTTTTCCATAAGTTTAAAACCCGTAGAAGGCTGAAAAGCATTCACAGGAATAATCTCCTTAAAAGCAGTATTTGCTTCCGCTATCAGCACTGAAAAGGCATAGGGTTCTCTATAGCACTGCTATAGGGCACAATCTCAGGGCACCTGGGGAGGACCACGGTGTTGTGCAGGGTGGCTGTAGGTCTTGTTGCCAGTGACACATGCTGTCCCCCAGTGACTTGTCATGAACAGCCATCTCAGGCATAGCATACGATGAGAAACAAAGCGTATTTGCTAGTACGTGTTTTCTGAATCTTTTCTCACTGCCAGATATTTTTTGGTGGGTTATAGGGAGAGCATGTCACAGAGAGGTGCTTCTTCCTTGCTGTCATCCACCCATCATCTAAATATTAGGTGTTTTTGAAATGTTTAATCACCAAAGTATCAAAGCCTTTCTCTGCCCAGTCATGCTCTCCAGTTATGGAGTCCCAAAGTGATGGGAATCGCAGACTAAGGTTTGTGTGGAGGCAGAAGTGGGTGGACAAACTCAAAATCAAGCCTCCTCCATAATGACAGACTGATAAATCACATCTGTTTTCCTCTATGATGCAAAGGAATGACCTAATTTAGTCACTGAGATGTATGGTGCGACAGAAGAGTGTTACTAAAAATGCACATAAAATGTAAATCCATCTTTCCTGTAAGTGCCTGGGCAACAGTTGACTTCTGTGACTCACTTCAGAGAAATTCCATGGGAAAAGGTTAGGCTTTCTCTGGGATGAAAAGAAAAGGAGTAAATGACATAAATGGTGATTGTAAAGCAAATCCCCGCCTAATATCCCCTGTCTGCTCTACATGAAAAGCAAACACAGCCTGTAAAATTTCAAGTGCTGTGTTCAGTTCCCTGTCTTTGAGAGGTGCAGAGTACACACTGCCACAAACAGAACTCAACTTTGAAGGTCAACCTGGGAGCGCTTATGCTTTTCAAGAGAGAGAGGGAGTGCATCTCCCCTGAGGCTCTTGGGACGCCGGCTGAAAACCATGGACGTTTAACCAGTAGCTTTTTCCTCCCAATCAGTCGTCAGTCTGATGTGGAGTAATCTACAGTGGAGTCATGGCCAAAACATCTTCCCCAGTTGGCTGCAGGGCGAAACAGCCAGAGTGGAAAAACTGTGTGGATAGCCTACGTGCAGTGGAGTTCAAATTCACAGCGCTTGTTTATGGAAGCTTATATTCAGCTGCACCATCAGCTGTCTCAATTATAGTCCTAGAGCACAGGGGGAATAAAACGCTAGAATTATGTTTGAGAACTACAGAATTATTTATAATAATTCAACAGAACAAATGCATATTGATGTACAGCAAGCTGAGCTGCTCAGGAACAGCAGCAGGAAGATATGAAGAGCAGGATTAAATGGGCTACCCTTAGTAAAACAACAAGAATCTTCATCCCCTCTGACAGTGATTTGGAAAAAGACACATGAGGTACCAAAAGAGAAAGAGGCTGCAGTTGAGATTTTGCAGAAGCCTCGCTTTAGCAGTGTATGAGTTTTCTTGAATTTCTGTGATTTAGAAGGGAATTTTTTCTGCCTTTATCTTGTCTTCATTTTTCTTTGGAAATTGCATCATAGTATTCTCTCTGGCTTTGGCAGCTACTTAAGCATGGTCCAACTTAAAGAATATATTTTGTTTTGGGAGCAAGTGATTTCTATTCTTTGGGGAGGTTATCACTATTATCTCTAGGGCGTGAACCTTAAAACTGGGTAACATCAATAGCCTGTGGCAATACTAATACCTCACAACAGCTTTATATAGTGATTTGTGGAGCCCTGATGGCTAAGCATATACTTAATAATAGTCTCAACATTACCATTCGGATTTCTAACTCCCTGCTAGCTCGGGTGGTGCTCAGTAGGCTTTTGCAGACTGTCACTACAATGCTGTGCACAGTGTGTTGGACACTCCTCTGGAGTCAAACAACACCAAATTTACCAAACCCACAGCAAAAATTAAATCAAATTAATAATAATCTACCAGGATTACTTAATGTTTCTGTCTAACAAAAGATGTTCACTAAACACTTTTTATCTTGAAAAACTTCCAAATGTGTTTATAATGGGGATGTGCTATTTAGGAAGGCAAGGTTGAAAAAAAAAATTGCCTTGCTTTGGGATGAGAAAATAGTAATGTTTATAGTAGTTCCTTGTTTCTTGCACACAATACAATTTCAAAATTATTTTCATGGACACTGTTTTGAGAACTGGAAACCATGGCTTTTACGTTGTCTGGCAGCTTGAAATCTTTCAGATGGCACTAACCTCCAGGGGCTTGATCCAACAACTCCCTTGTTCTGCGTTCAGTTGAGGTACAAACACTCCAACTGGCTAGCATAAAAATAAATGCAAAGTGAGTGGATTAACCACAGTCTTGGGATCTGATTCTTGCATCTCACGAACCAACAACTTCGAAAGGATCTTGAGAAAAAGATGAAGTCCACATGACTGGAAGTGCTGTGCTCATGGCTGGATGTGTTTACCAAAGGGCTGGAAAGTCGTGTTGATGTTTCTGAGCACTGCTCCAGGTTGGAGCAGACTGGAGGACTTAGAGACAGTTGAGTCATCTCCATGCAGAGCTGGCAGAAAGAAGATTATACACAAAAAAAAGGGGAATGAGCTAAAGATAGTCACATGTCCCTGCCATGAAACACAGAGAATGAAATATGTATGGACCTGCAGAGCCTTCATACTGACACTAGGCTAATACAGCTCTGGCTAAATTGCATGAGCATATTTTGGTAGAAAAAGTGAAGCAGCAGCACCTGCAAAATGAGGATACATGAAAGGGAAATAATATGAAAATGACTGGCATAAAGGATCTTTTTTGTTTATAATTTGTATCAGAACTTTCTGGTTAGAAATGACTTAATAGCTCAACACAAATGTTTATGTAGCCTTTCCAAGCAGAGTAACAAGAGTAGCATTACTGATTTTTTTTTTCCTCAATCAGGTGTACAAATTGCACTCTAGGAACCCGAACGTAGACATAAGTAATATCAATACTCCCCACTACCCATGGGGAGCATTACAGCTGAGCCACAGGGAGTTCTGCAGGCCTTATTTCAGCTGAACTCTGAATTCTAGCAGGCAGAATGTAAGCACAATGAGATAGCCACTTAATAACATTTTCCTCTAAGTGTTTTGCAGAGGTGTAATTTGTTATGTAGCTGCCTGCCAGGGTCCTATCTGAAAGTTAAGAATATCCTTATATTGGTAGAGGGATACAAGGAAAGGGGACTTGTGTCTACCCCTTTTCTTTGCTATGACAAAAGGATGGCTTTCACCTCTCCAGTTACTAGGAGTGTCCTGGGGATGTGTGCTCTGTGCCTGCCAACTTTCCCTCCTCCTTTAGGTACCATGGAATAGAGGCTGCCTGCACAGTTTATCTGAGGACATTATTAGGTTGAGTATTGTGATTTTTACTTGTCTAAACCCCATAAAGTTATTTTGGCTACAGCCCTACATACTACGCATATCCTCTTGATGGAGTGAAGAAAGACTGAGGAAGAGGGACCCCGTCAGCATGTGATGCTCAGGCTATGTGCAATTTTGGCCACTTTCTTAATTCTGCTTGGGATTTTATGAACAGCCATTCACAGAACTGGAGCACTGCTTGGCTACCTGTGACTCCTGCTATTTATTCATCACGATGTTCCTCCCCATTCTGGAGGAGGTTGCTGCTTTCTTCCGATACATAAAGTAAGTTTGTTTAATTTTCTTTAAATAGGAAGGAATTTCATTCCACCACATTCCCTAATGTAGAATCAATCTGTATGTTGCCTTGAACAGTACAGGCTTTGGATTATCTGGAAGTGAAGCAGCCAGATCACCTCTGAAACTGCTCTGCTAAAGCCCAGACTACAGGAGCAAGATGTACTGCCAATGTCAGGTTTTGCCAACCTTGACAAGTCATCAGAACTATATTAGCTAGAGACTACATCTTCCTGAGCATCCAAACTAAAGAAGCACAAACTGCAGTCTCTGAGAAATTATATCAAAGATTCAAAGTAGCTGTCCTTCTGTTGAGTGATGTGCTAGAAAATAATTGCATTTCCAAATCTTTTGAAAAGAGCCCTTTGAGGATCTATTGGAAGATCTCAATTTATTCCAGTCATTCCCTGAACAGCAGATAGGTGAGTTGTCTTGAATGCAGAGTGGATCACATTTATCAAAACTATGCTGCTATTCAAAGCTTGCCTCCTCTGTGCCCCTTCCTGTGTAAGCTGAGAACAGTCCAGCTCTCAGCCTTCAAAAACAGGTATGCACGCTTTTGCTCACTGGCCTAAGAAGTACAGTCAAGAAGCATCCAGACCGAGGGCATCTCCCTTTCACAGTACACAGCCCGAAACCTAAAACTTTTTCACTGCTTCAGTAAATCCTGGCCATGTTAGTGTTAAAGGTCTGAATCTGCACCACTCTCACACTTACCCTACGAGTCACTGAGCTAAGTGATTAAGTACACTAGTGTTGGTGAACAGTTGTGACCCCGGCTCTGCAGGGAAAGTTTTCTAGTAGTGATCTGATCATAACCTCCCTTCATATCCCTTTTCACCAAATAAAAATATGTGCACATGCAATGCAAGATGGAGAAGAGGATGAGAAAAAAACCCTCAAAGGCAGTGTTTAGCTCCTAAATGTTTCTAACTTTGAAAGCACATTCTCCTGCTGATTCAGTCATGAGATTTTTCTTGCTCCTGTCAGGGACATTGCTCACAACCTCAGCTTTCCTGGTAACTGTATTTAGCTGTTCATTTAAAGATAGTATTTGTGCTTTCCATGCCTTGTTTTTATTGGCTGCCACTTCTTTTTCCCTGTAAAAGGTTTTCTTGTCAAGAGGCAAAATAGTGAGGTATTGCAAAGCCGTATGGTATTTTGACCAACCAGAGAGGCACTAAATTCAGTAAGACCTGTGGCTCTTAGCTTTTCCTCACCTTTCCTGTGGCTGCTCTTTCACACAATGCCTGCTGAAACGTGGAAGTTGGAAGGCTCTGTGCATGGGGACTTCAGCAGCAGCAAAATGATGGCCAGCCCGTCTCCTTTTTCTCTTGAATCCAGTGCTCCAGAAATGCTGCCAGAAGTTGTTCTGAGGCCATCTGGGATTCCTCATTTAGATCATACAGGAAGCAGGAAATAAGACTGATCTAATGGCAATTTTATTATAAATCAAACTAAATTACTAAAAAGCCCTACCTGTCAAAATTAGGTTTTGTCAGACAGCAGTTTCTATTTACCTTATACAAGTCAGCTGGAGAGAATGAGATCATTGTGGACAGGCAGAATGGTCATAAAACTCCCAGAGCAAGGGCAGGAAAAGAAACCTCGACCAAAACCATTCCAGTAACAGACAATATGAAATCTGATGTCTTCCCGTAGGGGAATACTTGTGGGACGTACTTCTCTGCTCCAGCGGTTTTCCCAAATTGCCACTCTAGGAGTCTGCACTAGGCTTCAGAAATCACAAAAAAAGTAGGCTTTCGGGTAACTATTGTAAAATTCACACTGACCTCCCCTCCTCTATTGGTCTCACACACATGACACACTTCAGTCTGTTTAATACCACTGACTTATTTCAGAGGAACATTTTTTACATTACGATGGTTTGTTGACATGGACACAAACACTCACATAGACTCCCAGCTGCAGACACTTTCATAAATACAATTTTCCACTAGTTCCTATTAATCGCACAGTAAAGGTTTAAAATAACTTTTCTTTCAGCCAGTTTTCTTGAACGTCAGTTCCTTTCCCTTTATATTCTTTTCTGCATCCCTAAACTACAACAAAAGCAAGACTTTAAATTAGTCATTATGATTAATTGTCCATTTCAACACCTCTCATTTGAGGCTCTGGGAAGCATTTTATAGTTTATTGGGTGATGGGACTGTAATCTTTACAAGATCAACCCTGATCAGCAGGGTTTACAAGATACGCTCTGCAGGATTTAATTTTCAGTTTCTTGTGCCTATATAAATCACGCAATGAAAGCCAAAAATGGGGATCAGACCTTTGTGTCCACCAGAAGCAGTGACAGAGGTCTAAAGCGCCTGGTTTAAGGCCAGGTCAGCAGGATTTATTGTCTTCTGATGCTCACCGACTTCCGTAGTGCAGGATAGGACCTTGAGGGTGGAGCAATCACGCCATAAATGCCAAAGGATGGACCACAGATGAAAACTTATCACGGCTTTTCATGGGCACTCATGTCTCGCTGCTCAGTCTCAGTAAAGGAATGTAAATCTCCTTGTAATTTCCAAGCCACCCATTCAATCTTTTGAGTAATTATGGGATGACAGCTGATTATACCCTGGAAATGCTTGCAAACACTATTAATCTTTTGCTCATATGGGCTGTTTATAGCTATAATTATAAATAAGTGAAAGGAGCAAAGTGATTTCTGATTGGGTGGCTTGGGAAAGAACCAATGACTATAGCCCAAAGCATTCACTCAGCACCCGATAGCGAAAGGTGCTGAGCACCCACAGAAGCGCGTGGGGTCTCAGCACCCCTGAGGAGTGCTCAGCACGTCTCGGCAACGGGCTGGATCACACCCATAATAACAAGACTGGGGCGGCAACTCAAAGAAATGTTCTTATTGAAGTTGAGGATAAATTGAAGGGAGGCAACCAAAGAGAAACTATTTTCAGACAGCAAGAGTAGAATTTCAGTAACATTTAGCCTGATTCCTTGGAAATAAAATGTCTATGGAAGATTTCTTATTCGGGCTGAAGTAATTAAGAGGCCCTTATTAAAGGCTTGCATACACATACTAAGTCAGGCAATGTGATGCTCATTTTAATGCCATATTATTGCCAGATGGGCCTTTACATTCATAGTGATGTATTTTTGCAAAAAATACACATACTTCTTTTTAAAATTCTACTTTAGTTCTAGTATTTCATTGCCTTGAGGTTCAATTAAAACAGCCACAACCATCTAAACAAATTATACCTGTAGAACATTTTTTCCTATGACTGAAAAGGGATTTTTAAGCTTTCTATTGCTTTGGAATGTTAATTTCTATTAGTACTATTCTCTAATAACAAGCTTCCATTTTCAGCTACGCCTGACTCATGTAAAATACTGGTATGGCTTGAATTTATAATTCAAAACCAGTTATTTTCTCTCTAGGAATTACAAAAGGTAAAGCATTTAAATGGAAAAAATAAGTATGACTTCCTAATTCAAAGGTGTTTCACTAATCTAATCTCAAAGCTAAACTCAGGGTTACCACTTTGATATAATAAATTAAATCAGTGATATAACCACATGAAGCCAAAAACTTCCATTTAATTCTACAGTTTGTATGCATGTGACCCAGGCAGTGAAATCACAGGGCTATGGAATTGCCTCTGTAACACAAAGAGAGGACAAATTTTATGAAGCTAGAAAGATATTTGAGCGGACAAGCTAGGATAGAATGGGAGAGGAATTAATTTGTTCTTTGTAACAAATGACTAATGACTGCTGTTATTGAAAATGCATAGGGAGTGACTGACTTTTGCCCAGACAAAATAGACTTTTGACTGTTGTATGTAAAATTCATTATCTGTTAGAAAAGTCTTTATGATCTTTATTGAGGTAAGAGACTTGGGATTCTGTCATGATGATTTTCTTTAAAAAATTATTGGAATACTGCTGCTGGTGAATTGTTGACAATTCCTTCTGTCCCATGGCTTTCCACAGACCAGTCTTGTTGTTTTTCTCATCTTTTGATTATATGACTGTATAATGAATAATTTCAGGGTTGCAAGATTAGGGATGGAAGTTTGTGTGACCAACACCACTCCACTTCAGCACCTGTGGCTAAGGTATTCTAGTGGGGCTTCAGAATAAAAGAAGAAATTTTGAGGTCTAGATGCAAGGTGAGGTGAGTTCAAGGACAGGCAAAGCACAGCAGGAGCACAGCCTGTGTTCTTCTTAAAAGCAGTGAAATGAAGAGTAGTTAGAGGATGTGAGCTTCTTATGAGAAGCTTCTGTAGCTTAGAAGGCAGATTCCTACGGCAGGATCTAGCTCCGTCCGGCTGCAGTGATGGGCTGGTGATGCAATTAACTATGTCTATTTCCTCTCCATGTGGCACCAGCTATATGCATTTTGAGATATAATATTGTTGGTGGTTTGGGGAAGATGGAAGTTGCCAACCCCACGACGATTTCTTACAATTAGGAAAGAGACGTGGAAAAGGAGGTAGGGATAGGCAGATACAGACAGGGATTTTCTGAGACTGCAAAAGAACTACCTAGACATCTGAGGAAAAGGCACTGAAGGAACAGAGGATACTGATAATTGAGGAAGCTGTTCTGTCCTGCAGAAGTCCTGTAGAATTTTGGCCAAATGACTGACTGCTGAATTCTAGATGTTATGGCTGATCTGCTGAAAATGGACTGGGTCTGAAAAAAAAAAATAATTTGGCAAATGATTGCGAAGTTACAGAAAATCACTTTTCATAGTGACTTTTTGAAGCGAGGACTGCTTACAGTTGCTCCCTGTCTGATTTTGTTCACTATTGCTGGAGTTGTAGGACAAGAAAACTCCTTGGGCTCCCATGGTCAGAGCCCCACAACTAACAGCAAGGAACTCTCTCCCCTCCTCCATGCCTACTTAAGCAAACGGAGTCATTTCTCATGAAGAAATTGCCTGGTTGCAGAGGAAAAGAAATGTTTCATTCTCATGAAAAAGGCTCGACAAAGTCAAAAGTCAAAGGGGCAATTTGTGACAACAGCAAGAATGTGAGACTTTCTTGAGATATTTGAAGCAATTATTTCTGGAGTTAACCTCCGTAGTATAATGTGCATACAAGCACATTATGTTACACGCTGTCTATATTATTATTTTAAATGATTTTGATTTGAGGGTAAGTTTCTACTTAGCAGTTCAGAGGTTTAAGTGCTGAGTACACCGTAACAACTTGACTACACTTGAAGCAGCCTGCAGCAGCACCAGGAGAGCTGAAGACCCTGCTAACCACCAGCTGCCAACTCAGGTCTTGAAGCTGGTATTTCTGGACAAAAAAAATGCAGCATTTCTAATCCAAGTGTCTGTGAAGGCAGGACAAGACAGAGCCCTTGGGCACTGCACAGCTTGTGGAGCTCAGTTGTGAAGTTTCACAAGCATGTTCCCTTCCATCGGCCAGAGTCCAAGTGAAGCCTGTGGGGACAGGAGATGTCTTGCCCACATCTGTCACTTTGAAAGCAGTGTTTTGGGTAGCTTTCAGCTCTCTTTTCTCTCTAGGGGCAAAGCTTGCATTTTCTAACACCAGCCAAAAATGAAATTGGTTTTCAAGAGACCAAGGAAAATGACAAGAAAATGTAACAGCTTCTAGCCAAAGTCTGGGCTTGCACTTACAGGTATGAGCTGTGTTTATATCACAGCTCTCTCAACCCATTTCCCTCATATATTAGAAATCTATCTTTTTCAGCTATTTCCTTTTCTTTCATTATTGCATGTTTACAGCCTTCTTTCACTAATTATTTTCATTCTTTCCTGCTACTGTTTACATCTACTTTTTGATAACAAAATGCCTCTCGGGATTTCTCTGGGATGCTCCCTCCTCTTTATGACCACTGGTTTCCACCTAACAGTGCTGTTTCAGGACCTGTGTATTAGTCTCTGGTGAAACTAGCTGCTGCTCCTGACAGAGGTGAAGTGCCGGGCTGTGATATCAGAGAGCAATGCGTACGTACGTGACACTCAGCTGCTGATTTTACTCTCAATTCTCAGGGCGGAAGCTTCGTCTACTTCCCGTCCCATCTGTGGGAGCTGTGACATCATCTCCATGGTATTCTGAAATGATGCCCAACAGTCCTGTTTTTCCCTCTCAGAATTTAGTGAAGTAATTGGTAATTGCTTTCATGGTTGATGGTATGAAGTGTGTTCCACATGTCTCTTGTGATTTAATTCCTTCTTGACGAGTTCTTCTTTTTTCAGCTTTGTAATTACACTTTCTTTGTATCTCCAAGTACAAGCGTTACTGTTAAGCTGTTCTGGATCTGAGGTGAGGTTCGATCTGTTGTGGACCTCTATTGAAATGCTTGTTTACCTGTTTTGTGCCTTAAAACTAAAGCTGTAATATAGTAACTATTTTTTCCATCTCCATTTTTCATAGGCCAAAGTTCTTACTTGAAATCTTGAACTTGCTTTTTAAAAAAATGAAGATAGAAGTACTTGCAGTGTCATCCTAGTGACGGCATTGCTCGCGTCGGCTAACGCAGTGTATGTACCTACGTAAGCTCATCAGCAGCAGTAGTGCTCTTGTTTGGATGAGCAGAGGCTGTTCATGGATGTGTGCATAAATGTGGTCGTACTGTCTGCATTCAAAAGATGTTTGTTCTCTGGCGAGTCTCTGTGTGCCTGACAGAGGTGGCAGGAGAAAGTAGGTCACGAGTAATTGCCCAAGAACTGGAGGGTCTTGTCTGTTTCTTCTATAGCTGGCAACTGCAGCTTCGTCATTGCGTGAATGCATTTTCAGTATTTCCCAATTGCTGCTTTTCTGGGCCTTCCCTCTTCTAGGAGCTCCTTGGGACCGAGGACTGAGTCTTTTTCTTTGGTTTGTACTACCTCCCTCCCTGCCGTGTGTGCTGCCTGGTCCAGAAGAACGAGCTGTCCCAATTAGCCATAAAAGCATCTGGGCATGCAATGCAGGCCCTGATTTCTGCTCTGGGTTCCAAACAAAAGCATGCAGTTCTTACAGTTGCAGTAGCCAAGGTCAAATTTTCCCTCCTTCCCCCCTTTATTCTTTCTAATGTGGCTCCAGTAAAGCACATCTGTTAGGCCCATAGAGACATATAGGATAAAAAATGAGGTGTCTCTTTGACGACTATGTAGGTGGATCTCAAATACACGAATCCTTCTTTCAGCACTAATTTTTGTTTTGGATTGTGCCTTTGGTCCTCAAATAACACTTCCAAGGTGTAAATGCACGCTGATCCCAATAGGCTGCCATCTGCTTTTATAATTTTACATCACTTTTAAAGATGTAAGCCATTGTTTACAGTTTTTTTTTTGGACTATACTTTGTATCGCAATAGGAGAAAGCGCGGAAGTGGGCCAGCACATCTCCTTCGGCATCACTGTGCTCGCCTCCAGTGATTTGGTGATTTGTTGGGTGTTTCTTTAATGACAAAAGTGTGATACTTTCCGTGTGTTAAGGTTAGGCACGTGAACAGCGTTCCTTTATGGAACTCTGCATGACCAAACGATGGAGCGCTCGACGGCCCCATCGTCCATGCACCAACGGGATGTGCAGAGCGGTCCCCGTCCCAGCAGTGCTGTGCCCACACGTGGAAGGGTCGGGCTGTCGTCGGCTCACAGAGTCACGGCTTCCCTGGCTCGCAATCTCCCCAGCGACGCTGCATTTTCAGGAACAGGTTTATTGGCACGTAATGGCGGCCAACGAAACCACCGACAGCATCTTCTGCGGGAGGCGAGCACGGTGCCCCGCGCGGCCCGCACCGCCGGGAACGCTCCCAGGAGCGGGTCCGCCACGCCAGCTCGGCGTCTCAGCCGGGCAGGTCCCGGGAGCGGCGGCACCGCGCTGCCCCGAGCCAAGACCCGAGGCGGGGCAGCCGCCCCACGCTCCGGGCCAGGCCCT
>Ga0065711_1028709_pt1 | contig 39578 bp, 18 predicted proteins | sample Hoacrofraction12_FD_59098 | JGI IMG/M metagenome (GOLD analysis project Ga0065711, IMG submission 59098) | Hoatzin crop microbial communities from Cojedes, Venezuela - Epithelial fraction 12 v2 (version 2) | ecosystem: Host-associated > Birds > Digestive system > Esophagus > Crop | place... | reverse complement strand
TTGACCGGTTCTAGGAGACTCCCAGCCCCTATCAGGAACTAACCCCTTTGTATGGAGATGCAAGACTCTCTGCTTCAGTTAATTTAGACAATAGATAAGCACTATCAGTTTTTTAAATGCACAGCAACAATTAGGTAATGCCACTTCTATTAAAATCCCTTTCAAACCCTTCCTTCAACTGAAGTCTCAACCATGCTTCAAAAGCACAATATAAAACCTTGGTTTTGCTTTATTAGTAATCTAGAAGCACCAGTATTTAAAATCCAGCAGATATAATCTGGTCTTTTTTTTGTTTAATTTTTGGTCATAAGAAAGCAGCACTTGTTCTTCCTTCCTCATCTCCTTTTTAAATATTGTATTTTAAAGTGACAATTTTCATGTTTTCATTCGAAGCCCAATGTTAGAAGACAAAGATGTATAACATTTAACACTCTTGTGATTCATTTATGACTGAAATTTTTTGAGTGGAGGCGTTCTGAAAATTCCGTCCTTTGGGGATGGTTCATTCAGGAACCCTTCAGGCAAAATATGGCTGCAAGTGTATTAAGTTTGAAGGTGCATCAGTGATCTGTATCATCCTCAAAACACCCACTACTTCTTTAATTGTTTTGGCATGTTTGTTAAGCCAATTAACATCAAGTGTCTACAAAATTTAAATCTTCTATGCAGTTTACTATTTTATCCACATTACAACTTACCTTTTACTGTTACCAAAGGAAAAAATTGCAAATTATTTTAAAGATGAATAAGAATCAAATTTGCATATTTTCTTCTTTCGATACTCTCTCGCTTTAGTTCTAGTCAGCTAATGAATCATAGAATTTTTATGTGAATTATTTATGCATTTCTAATATTTCAATGTTTTGTATTGTATTTATTGTTATTTGTTCTTATTTTTATAATTATTAATTTTATATATATTTATATTTCAATAATTTAAGACAGAGTGAGGGCTACCAAACATCCTACAGAGAATACCAGAAGAAAATTATACCCCTAGCTATTAATTTTTATTGTTAACAAATGTGGTGAAAAGCCAGCTGAAAACTTTCGCATTCACCTGAACTAATGAAAATACTACGTGCGTTTATCTAAGTGCCTCCTTCAGATGGTTGGCTGTCGTTGTTAGCAATGTTTTTTGTGAAAGTCTGTCTATAAGTTCTTTGGGTGACGTGATAAGTCCGCATGTGCTTGGCCACTTATAGAGTAGAAGATGCTGGTACTTTTGGAAGAAACTTTCATTTTTGCCTTTTTAAGACATTTACTTTTCCTGAAAAGTGATTATAGATGACATAAAAAATTTCCTGAGAGCTAGAACTACATAGGTACCCAACATTTTGTATTTGCAGAGTAATTTATATTGTTAGGTTCTAAAGCTGTTCGCTAATAGTAACCTTGAATTCAACAAAATTCATTGAATTAAAAGAAGTAAAAAGGCATTTGTTCCTTATTTTTTTGCACATTATTTTGGTCAACCTTCTGGCCACTTATCATTTTTATTGCAGCATTTACTTCATACTCCAGCTATGCCTTCTGTCGTTGATAATTGCTTGTAGAAGTAGTAGTGATTCATAGGCAATATTTTGAATTTGTTTTCAATAATTGTTGGTGCTTTTCCCTTTACACATTACATCTCCTTCAACATACTCAGGCAAATAATAGAGATCAATACTCCAAAATGTAAGCAAATGAATCCATCGCACATTGGAATTTCCAGTAAAAATGAAACAAAGTGCCTTCAGGTGCACTACAAAGGAATTGTTTTACATCTTCAACATCTTATCCTTGAGATTTCTAGAGTGTGCACAAGACAGTGTCTTTTTCCTTCTCATAGTAACAAAAACACTGTATATTCTATAACTGGATGGGTGAGGAGAAAGGATTGTCTGGATCTTCAATTCGTAGAATATTTACACAGTACAAGTAAGATCTTCAGCCTTACTGTCTTTCTTCATTGAACAACACTTACCATCTGCTGGCTGAATCACAATTCAAGTGCTTTTGAATAGTTTCCTTATTCTTGTCTATCTTCCTAACTTTACTGTAATTTAATTTGAAAGAAATGAGCATATCTTGCCATTATCTGTTTCTGAATTGTGCCTTTATTTATGTCCTGAGCAGCCATAAGGAATTTGACTACTAATTTCGATAGTCACTAAAGAGACAAGCAACATTTCACTCATTCCAGGTATTATCAAGCTGAGTGGTGCTTGACTTCTGCTGATAAGAAGGAATAAATTGTCATACATTTAGCAGGCTTTAGACAAACAATCATCAGGGGATAAAAACCTAAACAACAAAAACAACAAAAACCAAAAGAAAACTGAACTGAGAAAATGGGCTGAAATTAAATAGTATCTGTATAAACTGTGGAGGAAAATAAATGGAAGGTTTATCAAGGTGTAGTGGGTATAATTAGTGTAAAAATTTGATTATAGCAAAATAGAAAATTGGAAGGTAAATTCAAAACATTGTGAAAAAATAGACGTCTGACAAAGAGCATGTTAGGAAACTGAAAATTAACTTGTCAGGGAAAACAAAATGCAAATGGGAACCATTAAATAAGGAACAGTAGCCTGCAATTATTTCATGTCTTTATGAAATGGTGGGTACCACCATTGTTCTTTGACTAAACTCTACCTTATTATACTATGCAGATACTTTACCAACTATAACGGATCTGTTAACACAGCTGCCATTAAAAGCTAGAGGTTAATTTGCAGAATAGGGAAGTGATTCTCTGGTCATTTGCAACAAAGCAGGAGACTAAGCAGCCATCTCCTTGTCCACATGTATTTTCCTAAAATACTTCTTACTGAAGTCAAGACACTAAATTTGTTTAAAATCAAGGTGACTCAGGAGGATGCAAATTCACGTAAACTCAGTCCACAAGAAAGATTCAGATGTGCTTTAAACTGGAGCTTAGGAAAGAAAAGATAGTGAATCAAAAGGCAGATGAATTGACCAGTGAGAGATGTTAAGTCCAAAATACTAGTAAATACAGAATTTTGTCCAATACAAACATTAGAAAAGTGGGTTACAACACTCTGTATGTTCTGTACAAATTGGTAATCTTTGACATAGGATTATTAACAGTATGTTAATGGTAAATTAATATGCCCTGTAACAGAGTGATCAATCTAATGAGGAGTTCTTCCTTCAAAGAATCTTAGAGTCTGAATAATTTTACATATTACTTGAAAGTCAAGACTTTGACAAATGGTAATTGGACAGGCCCAAAATGGTATACTTAGAAATGGAGAACACAAATATCAAGCTTAAATTCACACTTTTTAAGGATTAAGAATAGGATAAAACAATATATTTAGTCATAATAATCAATATGACAACTCAATACCCTGTTCCATTAGGGTACATAAAAAGCTCCCAACAAGAAAAATAAGAATTTTTTGTGTGCTTCTTACTCCTATAATTTAAGATACATCCAATCCCTTGCTCTCCTGAAGCAACTATAAACAAAGAAGGAACGAAAGCCAGGTAAAGGTCAAAGACGCAAAAACACACAATCACAGAATCAAAGAATGGTAGGGGTTGGAAGGGACCTCTGTGGGTCATCTTGTCCAAACCCCCTGCCGAAGCAGGGTCACCTATAGCAGGCTACACAGGACCACGTCCAGGTGTGTCTGGAATACCTCCAGTGAGGGAGACTCCACAAACTCCCTGAGCATCCTGTTCCAGTGCTCCATCACCTTCAGAGTGAAGAAGTTCTTCCTCATATTCAGACGGAACTTCCTATGCTTCAGTTTGTGCCCATTGCCCCTTGTCCTGTTGCTGGACACCACTGAAAAGAGTTTGGACTCATCCTCTTGACAACTAGTTTAAAGATATTTATAAGGATTGATAAGGTCCCCTCTGAGCCTTCTCTTCTTCAGGCTGAACAAGCCCAGCCTTTCCTTCTAGGAGACATGCTCCAGTTCCCTCATAATCCTCGTAGTCCTCTGCTGGACTCTCTTCAGCAGGTCCTCATCTTTCTTGAAGTGCGGAGTCCAGAAATGGACACAGTACTCCAGTACTTTCCTCATAGGAGAGATGATCCAGTCCCCTCGTCACACTCGTACCCCTCCACTGGACTCTCTCCTGTAGCTCCTAATCTTTCTTGTACTGCGGAGCACAGAACTGGACAGAGTACTCCAGATGAGGCCTCACTAGGGCAGAGTAGAGCGGAAGGAGAATCTCCCTCGACCTACTGGCCACACTCCTCCTAATGCATCCCAGGATCACATTGGTCTTTCTGGCAACCAGGGCATGCTGCTGGCTCATGGTTAACCTGTCGTCCACCAGGACAATCCAAGTCTTTCTCCACAGGGCTGCTCTCCAGCAGGTCCGCCCCAAGCCTGTACTGGTGCATGGGGTTGTTCCTCCCCAGGTGCAGGACCCTGGACTTGCCCTTGTTGAATTTCATCGGGTTCCTCTCTGTCCAACTTTCTAGCCTGTCCAGGTCTTACTGAATGACAGCACAGCCTTCCGATGTATCCACCACCCCTCCTAATTTTGTGTCACTAGCAAACTTACAGAGGGTACACTCTAACTTTTCATCCAGGTCGTTGAAGAAGAAGATGAAGATGACTGGGCCCAGTACTGACTCCTGAGGGACACCACTTGTTACTGGCCTCCAAGTAGACTCAGTGCCGCTGATGGCAACCCTCTGAGTTCCGCCATTCAGCCAGTTCTCAATCCACTTCACTGACCACTCAACTAGCCCACACTTCCTGAGCTTCCCTAAGAGGATGTTATGGGAGACAGTGTCAAAAGCCTTGCTGAAGACTGGGTAGACAACATCCACGGCTCTCCCCTCATTTACCCAGCCAGTCACACCATCGTAGAAAGCTATCAGATTGGTCAAGCATGATTTCCCCTTGGTGAATCCATGTTGACTACTCCTGATAACCTTCTTTTCCTCCACTTGCTTGACGATCACCTCTAGAATGAGTTGCTCCACCATCTTTCCCGGGATGGAGGTGAGGCTGACTGGCTTGTAGTTCCCTGGGTCCTCCTTCTTGCCCTTTTTGAAGATTGCAGTGACATTGGCTTTTCTGCAGTCCTCGGTCATCTCTCCTGTCCTCCAGGACCTCTCAAAGATGATGGAAAATGGCTCAGCAATGACATCCGCCAGCTCCCTCAGCACTCGTGGGTGCATTCCATCGGGGCTCATGGATTTGTGGGCATCCAGGTTGCTTAAGTGATCCCTCACACAGTCCTCCTCGACCAAGGGAAAGTCATCCTCTCTGTAGGCTTCCTCTGTTGCCTCCAGGGTCTGGGATCCCTGAGGGCCTGCCTTGGCACTGAAGACTGAAGCAAAGAAGGCATTCAGTAGCTCTGCCTTCTGCGTATCTTCCATCACCAGGACACCCGCCTCATTCAGCAGCGGCCCCACATTGTCCCTAGTCTTCCGTTTGCTACTGATGTAGTCGAAGAAGCCCGTGGGTTTCCAGGTGGGCCTTGGCCTTCCTCGTTGCATCTCTGCATTCTCTGACAACATTCCTGTATTCTTCCCAAGTGGTCTGTCCCTCTTTCCACATTCCATGGACCTTTCTCTTCTGCCTGAGCTCTGCTAGAAGTTCCTTGTTCATCCCTGCAGGTCTCTTGCCTCCTTTTCTAGATTTCTTTCTCAGGGAGATGCACCACTCCTGAGCATGGAGGAAGTGATTTTTATAAGCATGGACCAGCACTCTTGGACACCCCTGCCTTCGAGAGCCCTGGCCCACGGGATTCCTCCCAGTAGCTCCTTAAAGAGGGCAAAGTTAGCCCTCCTGACGTCCAAGGTTTTGATCCTGCTTTTCGCCCTGCTTCCTCCACGCAGGATCCCGAACTCCACCATTTCGTGGTCGCTACAGCCAAGTCTACCTCCAACCTTCACATCCTCACCAGTGCCTCTTTTTTAGTGAGTACAAGGTCCAGCAGAGCGCCTTTCCTTGTTGGTTCCTCTACCACTTGCATCAGAAAGCTATCATTGATGCTCTGTAGGAACCTCCTGGATTGCGCCTGCCTAGCTGTATGGTCTGCCCAGCTGATGTCAGGGTGGTTGAAGTCCCCCATGAGAACCAGGGCCTGTCACTGTGAGCCTGCTTGCAGCTGCCTGTAGAAGGCCTCATCAACTTCCTCCTCCTGGTCAGGTGGCCTGTAGTACACACCCACAATAACATCACCCATATGAGGCTGTCCTTTAATTCTAACCCCTAAGATCTCAACTCCTTTTTCATCTGCCCCCAGGCCAAGCTCAATGCATTCCAGTTGCTCACTCACATATAGAGCAACTCCCCCACCTCTCCTTATTGGCCTGTCTTTCCTAAAGAGTCTGTAACCATCCATGACAGCATGCCAGTCATGCGAGTTGTCCCACCACGTTTCTGTGATGGCAACGAAGTCTTAGCCGTCCTGCTGTATAATGGCTTTCAGTTCCTACTGTTTATTGCCCATGCTAGGTGCATTTGTGTAAATGCATTTGAGCTGGGCTGTCAGTCTCACCCCTGACCCTGGCATGCCACACCTGGGCTGATCCCTAGTGATCTGGGTGATGTCCCCTTCACCCTTCAAATCTAGTTTAAAGCCCTCTCAATGAGCCCTGCCAGCTCGTGGCCAAGAATCCTTTTTTGCTCTTTGAAATAGCTGGACTCTGTCTGTCGCCAACAGGCCCGGTGCTGTGTACACCTCCCCATTATCAAGGAAACCAAAATTCGACTGATGGCACCAGTCCCTGAGCCACCTGTTAATCAGGTGAGTTTTCCTGTCTCTTTCAGTGCTCTTCCTTGCCACTGATGGGATGGAGGAAACACCACCAACGCCCCTGATCCCTCAACGAGTCTCCCCAGTGACCTGAAGTCCCTTTTGATGGCCTTGGGACTTCTCTCTGCGTTCTTGTCCCCGCCAGCCTGCATTACCAAGAGGGGATAATAATCAGAAGGCCACACCAGACCAGTGAGTTTCCTAGCAACATCCCTAATCCAGGCCCCAGGGAGGCAGCAGACTTTCCTTTGGGATGGGTCCAGTCAGCATGTATTTCAATGTAATTGGTCCTTTTGGATCAAACAGACTGAGCAGAAACAGTGTTTGCCACAGAGTTTTTGTTTTTAATAGAAATGAAAATGTAAAAACATCATGTGATTTAAAGGATATATTCCATTCAATCTGGTAAGAAAATTTATTTTGTACAAGAAAAGCAAATTAAAATTGAGACTAGATTCAGAAGTCTATTGGTGATTGCTCTACCATTCCGTTATATATGTCTAAGTATTCACCCAGAAAGTAGGACATCTAACTAATTATTTTTTTGATCTGAGATTTTTAAATCACCTTCTTTTCCAAGACTTTACACACCCATTTGGGATTACCTGGAGGATCAAACCTAGTGAGTTTAATTGCATATAAACACTTAAACATTTACTGGACCAGACGAAATAGACAGTCATTCAAACCTCTGCTTTAGTTTCTAGTTCAGTGGTTATTTCAGAATTACGTGTATAGCAGAACAGCTGCTGAAGTTCAGTGCCCCCAACAAACAAATGAAAACTACTGAGCTGCACATAGTTCTCAAGAAGTTCAAGCCCAGCTCCTGTGCTGGGGCAATGTATAATCAGCAGTGAAGCTTGTTTTTGACGGGGGTTGTTAGACTGTCTGACTACTTAGTCATAGAAAACAGCAAATGAACAGGGACTGCTGAGGTTGATACAGCTTCGTCACAGTACAACTGAGTTGTATACCAACTCTGGGTGATGTTCTACTGTCCAAAAATTATTTCACATTTCTTTATTTATAATTCTTCGAGATGCATCTTTTTTCAGCTATGTAAAGATTTATACTTAGCTTACAGAGAGAGGTTAAACATGTCAGATAGCATTAAAAACTATGTTCTCCTTTCTCATCAGTTTTTCTTATGTTGCATTCTTCAACTAGTACGTCTGCAGTAATACTGTTATAGTATACCTAATGCCTAGTTAATAATAATACATGACTGATGAATTTTGATAATATGGGGAAACACAATGACAATTATTTTTACATTTTTATCTTATGTATTTTATAATTTTGAAGTTATGCACAATGACACCATTATAACATAAGATTTGTACTTTTTGAGTCTTTCATTTCACTTCAATTTCTTCTAGACTCTCCTAAGTACACAGTTCCTAGAGCAGTCTATGCAAAAGAAATAATTTTCTTTATACTTTGTCCTGGGTTTGGCCAGGACAGGGTTAATTTTCACCGGACTCCAGGACGGGGCACAGCCCAGGGGTGGGGGTTGCCCCCACCTGGCCAAACAGAGCCCAGTATTCCATACCATGGGATGTCATGCTGGGTTCCGGTGGGGGGGGCAGTGCGGCAGGGACTCACTGGCAGCTCAGGAGGGTGCGGCGCCAGTCCTCTCAAGGGAGAGCGGGTCTGTTGTGCGAGTTTGTGTCCTATTTTCTCCTTATTTGTATCGTTGTTGTTCCTGTTCCCTCTGTTTGCTGTTCTGTTCAACTGCCCTTATCCCGACCCACCAGTTTCTGCCTCTTTCTTTTCATTCGCCTCTGCATGCCGGCGGGGGGAGGGGCGGCCGCGTGGTGCTTTTGTTGCCGGCAGCAGCCAAAACCATAACTTTCTTTGGAGTAGTTGAAGTTTGCAGCCTTTGCTGCAGGGCTATGTCCAAACTTGCAAATAAAATGACTATCAGGTACAAACTGTATTTGTCATAACACCTTAAAAAACTAGAAAAAGTTATTCTGACAATGAGAAAATGAGCTATTTATGATATCGTAAGAACATTGAGATGGCATGTCAAGTTGTTTGGCCTTTTTTTTTATATATATATCTGTGTTTTGACTGAAAGAATGGGGCTATTTCTGTCAACAGGTGGTAGTGGTTGACTCCCAATAGCTGTAAAGGTAAACTGAAAGTACATAGTAACTATGATTTGACATGAAGATTCTCCTGCTTACTGATTGAAGTAAGAGAATCAAGGGATCCAAATTCCTAGCACTATTTTTACACATCTGAACCATTTCTTAGTTGAAAGGAATTACTTTCTTTCACCTTCTTGGAACGACAAAGAGTATCATGGAAGTTTATATGTATCACTAGGAAAGAAAAATCAGCCTTGTGCAAATTCATTTATCTTGAAATTCCAAAAATGGGAAATCATAAGAAGGGTATTAGCTAAAACACTTTCAAGAACATACAGAAGAGAATTCCCCTCAGTTTTTAAAATAAATGTGGAAACCCTTCTGAGTCTTACAGGTTAAGTCTGCCTTATTCTAGAAGGACTCAAACATTTCTGCATGTCACTGAACCCAGTCCCCTGGTAATGTAAGCAACCATATTTAAAATTGATTTACTTTTCTCATAAAATTAGATAGATATTTTTGACCCACTTATTCTACTGACTTACTGCTCCACAACATTGGTAGTTTAAAGGCTAGAAATAACTGTTTTTTCCCGTTTTTTTTTTTTCTGGTGCGTTTATATCAATTTGTTCTTGTACCAGCATTGCATTTTAACTCTCTGATGTATTTATAAGAAAGTTTAACTCTCTACAGCTTTCATTTCACTAGGATAAATAAATCAGACTGGTTTAGCATTTTTTCCTAGATTAGGCTAATTTCATGATTGCTTCTTTTCTTTATCTGAATACACCTAATAAAAGCAATGACCCACACTCTCTACAACAAAGAATTGCCGAGGTTACTTGTCTAGTATAGTTTCCTCATATGATAAAACTGCAAACCAGGCCGCTAATTGCACAGGAGAACTTTTCTTATAATGAAGGTGTTTCAATTAGAGACCTAAAATTAGGTCATAGCAACTCTTGCCAGTATTCCAGATGAAATCTCACACGTGTTTTGCACATTGACCCAGCTACTTACCTATTGCAAGTAACAGTCCTGATGAGCCCTACAAAACTCAATGACTTTTTCATGTCTCCATTACACTGCTAGTTGATGAATTAACACAGACTGGACTTTGTCCTCCTTTATCCTTTCCAATTTAGAATCTCCATGCATACAGACTTTCATTATTAGTAATCATGCATTTTGTACTAATATAGTTTATTTCCGTTTCTGTTCCCACAGACTCCAGTTCTTCCTGTTCTGATTCTCTTTGTCAGTGATGTTTTTGATATCTTTGGGCTGGGTAAATTTTATGCTTTCTTACCTTTTTGTCCTAATTAGTGAGATCCCTAGAATAAGAATCTGTTTTTTAGCTTGGTGATTTCCTTTTGAATACTATTATTCCCACTCTGCAGTAAAACACCTTACAACTGCAGCCCTCATTCTCCAGCTTCAGAATAATTCCCTGTGTGGCTCTGCATTAAACACTTTGCATCACTTCTCTACCGTTTAAGAAAAAATAACTTGTGCATTACAACTTTTCTCAGAAAAGGAACATTAGAGAAATGAGCACTACTTTCAGAAGCAGGATGAACATTTAATTGAAAACAGTTGAGAATTAGCTTAATTGAATTCTTAGTTGAGAATGTTATAGGTCATGTATGTGAATTAGCTCAAAAAATGACTTCTGACGTGTAAGTGCATGTTTATTCTTTGAATTTGGCTTTTTTAATTTATGAACATGAACTGAAATATCATGTGCCTTACAGTATCTATTCTCTTCATATCAGTTTCACAAAAATAGAATTAGTTAAATGTTATTCTTGATTAAATAAGATTTGTTGAAAAATGAGTGCAGACACAAAGAAATTTTTAGGTTTCACCGCAGAATATCTCTCAAATACACAGTAACTAAATTATGCTAGGTACTGTTTTTGTATTTGAGACAGATTATCCATGAAAATGTTCATACAAATATTACACTAGAGCCCATTTGTCACTTTTATGACCTGATCCACAGTAATCTCACTGCAAGAACAGTTAATTCAGTTACTTGCCTTTGGAGGATTTTAAAATGCAAGAGCTTGTTACTTATTACTTAATTTAGGAGATGATAAAAGTTCTCATCCATGTGAGAAAAGCTGATGCTTTTATATTATTGACTCTGAGGATATTATATAACTGAAAGAGGTTTAAAAAACCTCTCCATTAAGGAGCAGTGCCAATTTCACTGAGCCGCATATAGCATTCAGTGTGACAATCTCTTAAATGGAACAATCTGTGAGTGACAGTTCTTCAGAAAGTGTAGGTTGAACTACTTTTCAGTAAGAAAAAAGAAATTAATGAAGGTTTGGACATTTTTTTCTGTGCTTTCCTGCTATTTCTGACTTCTTTAACAAATTGTTGTCTAATATTTTTATTTTACTTTTTTTGTTTGAATACATATGTTTTATTTATTTTTGTATTTTACTTCTAGGTTTTATAATAGTAAAAATTGTTAAGATATATTAAAAGTTAGAATAATTATAAATATTTGATTTAATTTTTATCTCCCAATTTCCCATTTCCAACCCTCTCCACACTCCGTTGTCCTAATATCAGAAAATATAGGCTATTTTTTTCATAAATGTTGAGCAAGTATACTTTTGGTATGACATCTAAAAATTTGATGTAATTTAGTGGGAGTAACAAAATTACATCTGAGAAAAGACTTTATATGCTTTTTTCCATTGAGATCCCTTTCTTGTTTCAGTAGACACAGATAATTTTCTTGGAGAGAGAGAGAACATGTAACCACTAACTAGAATGTAGCTGTCATGCAAACATTACTTGAATAACATGAATCCCAATGACAAAGCAACAGGGAAGAAAAAAGGTAGTTTAAAGATTTGAAGACCAGACTTCTAAAGATCTGAGAATGAATCTGTTCTGCTCTTGCTAATAGTAAATCTCAGGTTTATTTAGTGATCCTCTGTCAGAATATCCTGGACTATTAGTAAGATAGTGCTCCAGACATTTTGAAATGTGCAGTCCTGCATAAATCACAGAATTCACTTTTGAGCTTAAAAGTGCTAACTTGTTATGATATAGAAACATAAGTAATCACTTTTAGAGATGTTTTTAGGTTAGCAGCACTAGGTACTTTTTTCCTTATGGCTGTCAAATATCTAGCATGTCGTTGACATTTCTATTGTACACATACATCTGATTTTATTTGCTTACAGAAAACAGATGTGCCTCTTCTGAATGGTACGTTTACTTTTCATTCTCGGCTTGAACTGTGATTTAGCTTGGTGAATCTCTTGTCCTGGTGTTTTTGGGGTTTTTATTTGAGTGTAAAATGGTGTCATTATGTTCAGTTTCACTCTCTTCAAAGACCAGATGAAACCCGCTCAAGTAGTGGATGGGAGCTGTCCCTCAAGCAAGCCTTGAGTAAATGTAAAGTTTTGGAAAAGGATTACACTATGTAAGTAATCCTATATAATCCTAAACACATCTGCTCCAAAATCTGCTGGGCCATGCCTTGAACCTTAGTTATTAATAACTTCCAGCTGAGATAGTGATGAAATGGGACAGAATTCTGGGTGTCATGATGTTCCTTACAACCTTTAGGCATGTAGAAACAAGAATCTGATTTCAAAGTTTGATACATGGGAAAGAAAGATGACACTTTCAATAGCGAAATACTCAGATCTATGGGTGTAAAGGATTAAATATAAATCTGAAAATAAATTTCCTCTTACCCAATCTGACCTTTCAACCTTTCCTCTAGTCTTGCTTTCCAGACAGTAACTTTTAGTGGTTTAGAGGCTCTACATGTAAAACAAGGTGTGGTCATGGATCCCCATGAAAGCTGTCTTCTTTTCACCATTTCTGAGACTTAGTTTTAAATCTGTTACCAGCTGTAAATGTGTCATTATCCTTTCTACTGAAGGCTCTCTCCTTATCCCACTATCATGTTTATGGAAGGTTTTCCAAAACTGAGAACACTCCAATGAGCTCAGTCTAATCTACTCTTTGGACAATTTTCATGTGATATGTAAAGGGCCAGGGCCAGACAAGTGGACGGCCTTCTTTTTTGTCTTCAGTCACATTTTCTTCAGCTGAAGACTATACCCAGTAATGCCATATGACATTGATCAAATAAATAGTGAAGCCACTGTCAACAACTCAAAGTTAATTTTGATGTGAAGTCAGTCAAGTATAAAATGAAGCAGATGTTAGGTAATTGATTTTGAATTGAAACAGTCTACCTGTATTTGTGAATTTAATTAAATGGAGGAAACTTAGCTCTTTCGTTGGTGTATGGACTCTGTATGTACCAAGACTACTCTGCAGCCTAGCTGTCAGGGCATTCTCCTTTGAAATCAAAGAGGTGGGATTTGTGTGCTGATTAGTTGAGGTGGAAACTAAAATTATGCATTTAGTTTCCTGACTGAGCACCTGAAATATAGACAGTTTCCAGAGCCAAAGGTTATCTTTACCAAAGACATGACATGATCCATATGTATAATCTCAAAAAAGCAACAAACTATGTGTTTAAAACCATATAAGTATAGAGAACTGTTAGCCACTACATTTTACTGTTCATGACACTGTTCCCCACAGTATCCTCCTGGAGAAACTGGCTGCCCATGGTTTGGGTGGGTGTACTCTTCGTTGGATAAAGAACTGGCTGAACGGCCAAGCACAGAGAGTGGTAGAGAATGGAGTTCAATCCAGCCTCTGGCTGGTCACAAGTGATGTTCCCCAGGGCTCAGTCTTGGGTCCCGTCTTGTTTAACATCTTTATCAATGATCTGGATGAGGATATTGAGTGCTCCCCCGTTAAGTTTGTAGATGACACCAAGTGGAGTGGGAGCTGCTCAAGGGTAGGAAGGCTCTGCAGAGGGATCTGGACAGACTGGATTGACAGGCTGAGGCAAACTGTAGAAGGTTACACAAGCTCAAATGCTGGGTCTTGCACTTCGGTCAAAACAACCCCGGTCAAAACAACCCCGTGCAACACTACAGGCTTGGGGAGGAGTGGCTGGAAAGGTGCACTGCAGAAAAGGACCTTGGGGTGTTGATTGACAGCCACATGAACATGAGCCAGCAGTGTGCCCAGGAGGCCAAGTAGGCCAACAGCATCCTTGCTTGAGTCAGGAATAGTGTGGCCAGCTGGAGTAGGGAGGAGATCGTGTCCCTGTACTCTGCGCTGGTGAGGCTGCACCTGGAGTATAGTGTTTAGTTGTGGGCCCTTCATTACAAGAAGGACATGAAGTTGTTGGAGCATGTCCAAAGAAGGGCAACGAGGCTGGCAAAGGACCTAGGGCACAAGTCTTATGAGGAGTGGCTGAGGGAGCTGGGGCTGTTTAGTCTGGAGAAGAGCAGGCTGAGGGGGGCACCTTATTGTTCTCTACAATCACCTGAAAGAAGTGAGGCAGGTGTTGGTCTCTTTTCCCAGGTAACTAGTGATAGGATGAGAGGCAATGGCCTCAAGTTGCATCAGGGGAGCTTTAGATTAGATATTAGGAAAAATTTCTTCATTGAAAAAGTGGTCAGGCATTGGAATAGGCTGCCCAGGGAGGTGGTGGAGTCACCATCCCTGGAGGTGTTCAAAAAACATGTAGATTTGACACTTCGGGATATGGTTTAATAGCCATGTTGTTGGATGGATAGTTGGACTTGATGATCTTAGAGGTCTTTTCCAACCGGTGATTCTATGATTCTATGATTCTATAACTGGTGGAGTTAAAACAGACAGAAGAAACTACTATTTAACAACTGTGTGATACTTTGCTACAGCATATTTCTGGAAGTAGAAAAAGAATGAAATTTATCTAATGACAGGTCAATTACTACTGTAATCTTTAGTCTGTAATCTGTAGTGAATAACATGACCAAATGCAGTTTACTCACACTTGCTCTATTTCTTACCTTCTTTTCCTAAGTCTCTGTTACTGGTTACTGCCAGAGACAGAATATTGGAAAATGCAGCTGCTCCTGTTGAGATTTATGCTGGTGAAGCTTTTGTTTATGAGCTCTCATAACGTGCCCTTGCGAACGTGCACACATTAGCAGATGCTTAATATAGTAGATGATAGAGTTTCTGATACAGACCTTTTCTTGGTATTTTGTATTAGTAAGTCAACACCCTTCTCACCTGCTTTCTCATTTTGTCTGTTGTGTATCCCATTTTTAGATTTACATTTAGAATTCATTTCTTATGCAGTATGGAAACTTACATGCTAGTTATTTAGAAAGAAGAGTTTAAAATACAGTGTGCAAAATGTATAAAAAAGGTATAGAAGAAAATGAAACTTTTGTGTCTTGTCATTTCTTCAGGAAATGTTCTGACTTTTGTTTAGGCTTATGAATTTGGTAAGCAGAACCAGGCATCTAAAAGGTGTGGAGTTTCTGAGTGTATTTGTGGTTTTCTGTCTTGGTAAGCACAGAATATTCACTTTATTTTCACAGCTCTTTATATTGCCATGAAACTTTTCTGAATCCAGAAAAACTCTATTTGATTTACACATTGATGCACTTCTTTCGGGTTTTTTCCTGAGACATTTAGTATTGAATCTGTCATATTAGAATTTGCAAAAAAAACCCAGAGGAGTATTAGTAAAAATATGAATTCATTTATATCCAAATATGCTTATCTTTTAGGAAGGACTTGAAGAGGATAAAAATTATTTTCATGAGGAAAAATATCCATTGAAAGCTATGAAATAAATACAAAGTTTATCACCATTGGCTCAGGCTGTTCCTTGGCTGTATGTCTCTCAAAACTGGGAGAACAAGAAGAGCCCTATTTCTAGACTGTTTCCTAAGTATTTACAATTGGCCACTGCAAGAGACAAGAAACAAGCTATACAGGTCTTTGTTCTACCCAAGGGAAGCTTGTTGCTGTAGTCTTAGGTAAAGAGAATAATTGTGTAGCCAATGTGGTGTGCTGAAACTGAAGATGTTATTGATGATCCACCAGTGTTTTTATTTGTTTATCACAATTGGCTTGTGATTGATATTATCTCTCTTCATCTTTGCTTGTCCCAAGCTTTAAATAATCAGACTGGAATTCTTAGCATATACTCAAATATTCATCACCATATCCAGTCCACTACCCACACCAAAACCAGAACACCTTGCTGGCAAGATGACAAGAGACATTTAAGATGAATTCATCCAAAGCTCTCACTTCTGTGATCACTTTAGCAAGAGTTAGCTAATAGTTGAATGCTAATGTAAAAGTATAACAGTGACAGCCCATTTATCAAGTAGAAGTAAGTTTCATTTTGCCAATACAAAGACTGATAGTAGATGCCTTGGAATAGAGATTATAATGCACTTCATCAACTCTTCCATGTACATAGTCAAAAAAGGAGAGTGACCGGCAAATTTAGTGGACTTTCCCATCCATCACCTCCAGTGAGTATGGAGTTAATACATCTGGCTGCCATGGCATTGTCTCCAAAACCATATAAAACCCTAATGCAGAAGGAACATGGTCAATAAACACTGAACTCAGTTAACTTTCTGGCACTTGCTTGCTGGATCACTTTTATGAATTAACATAGAATAGATCTATAGTTGTAAAAAATCAAGTTCAGAATCCACAAAACAGCTGGAGTAATTTCCAGGAAAAGAATTCAAATCAACAGGCATGTTTCATGAAGACAATCAAAATTAAACATATCCTATGCATCAAAGAAGATCTAGTTACATAGAATCTCAGAATCACAGAATCACAGAATCGTAGTCACCCTTCCTTCAGTAGGGCTTGGAAAGGACCTCTGGAGACCATCTAGTCCAATCTCCATGCTAAAGTAAGTTTCACCTAGAGCAGGCTGCACAGGACCTCGTCCAGGTGGGTCTTCAATATCTCCAGAGGAGGAGACTCCACAACCTCCCTGGGCAACCTGTTCCAGTGCTCCATCACTCTCAAAGTAAAGAAGTTCTTCCTCACGTTCAGCTGAAACTTCCTATGCTTCAGTTTGCTCCTGTTGTCCCTTGTCCTGTTGCTGGGCACCACTGAAAAGAGTTTGGCCCCATGCTCTTGACACCCACACTTAAGATATTTATAAGCGTTTATAAGATCCCCCTCAGTCGTCTTTTCTTCAGTCTAAACAAGCCCAGCTCCCTCAGCCTTTCCTCATAGCAGAGATGTTCCTGTCGCCTAATTATCTTTGCAGCACTCTGCTGGACTCTCTCCTGTTGTTCCTCATCTTTCTTGAACTGGGGAGCCCAGAACTGGACACAGTACTCCAGATGGGGTCTCACTAGGGCAGAGTAGAGGAGGGGATAGGGAGGAGAACCTCCCTCGACCTGCTGATCACACTGTTCTTAATGTACCTCTGCGGATACTATTGGCCTTCTTGGCAACCAGGGCACACTGCTGGCTCATGGTCAGCTTGTTGTCCCACAGCCTTGTTGTCCTTCTCAACACGAATTTCAATAACACCAACCAAATGTTGTAGGCTTAGCTTTCCACAGAAATTGATAAAATAGTAAATTTGATTTGTTTCTCCTAATACTTAAATGAACATGAATCCTTGTTGTAAACACATGTTTATTTATTTTACAGTGAAATGCTGTATCTGGACAGGAGAAAGAAGTTGTATTTTGCTTTAAATGTTATAATTAAGGGAATAATATGCAGTATTAAGTTACACAACTGTGCTCAGAATTTCATGTTTATTTTTTTGTAGACTTTGTTGATTATACTTCAATAAATGTTTTGGTTATGTAGGGTCATATGTCTTTCCTTAATCAAATTTCTCCTAGGGAAACTATTGCCCTTCAGCAACTGCTCTACCTGCTAGACTGAGCAGAGAAAATGTCTATTCTGAGGTGCAGAAGCAGCTGGGTTTCCTTGGTAGGTGCTAAAGGGAATCTCAGTCAGTGCCTAATGAGTTTACACCAAGTTCTGGTCTCTTGTCATTATTTAATCAATTACCTTTTCAATCATAGTCTTTGTTAAAAGGAGCACTATAAACAAGCAAAATTTCAAATATTTCAGCTACTTTAGCTATCTGTGTGGAAAAGGTGTGACAGCAATTTTCACTGCTGCCTTTGGGGATTGTTCTATAAGGACTTATGTTTTCATTTTCTTCTAGCTGCAAAAAAATAGATCAGCACACTTCCTCTAAAATGAAAAAAAAAGAAGGGAGGGGAAAAAAAAGCTACAAAGCAAAACCAATATCCTTACATGCAAACCAGCAGCAATGAAACTTATCCTAACATTAAAATGCATATATTTTTCTTATTTATCTTTGTTGTTGAAAATATTTAATATCATTTTCCATGTCTATGTGATAGATATAAATTGAAAATTGACTCTGATAAAAAATGAAATATAAATTGTCATTTTTAAAATAGAATCATAGAATTATTTAGGTTGGAAAAGACCTTTATGATTATTGATACCAACCATTAACCTAACATTGGCAAGTCCACCACTAAAACCATGTCCCTAAGTGCCACATTTACACTTTTAAATATCTCCAGCGATAATGACTCTACCACCTCCCTGGGCAGCCTGTTCCAATGCTTGTGTCCTGGGTTCAGCCAGGACAGGGTTAATTTTCACCAGAATCCAGGAAGGGGCACAGCCGGGCGGGCTGACCCAACCCCAACCTGGCCAAACAGAGTAGGGTATTCCATGCCATGTGCCGTCATGCTGGGTTCTGGTGGGCAGGGCGGCGCGGGGGGAAGTCACTCGTGGCTCGGGAGGGCACAGCGGCGGTGTGGTCCAAGAGAGCAGTTCTGTTCTGCGGGTTTGTTCTGCGTAATCCCCTCTTCTGTATCATTGTTGTTCCTGTTCCCTCTGTTTGCTGTTCTATTAAACTGCCCTTATCCCGACCCACCAGTTTCTGCCTGTTTTCTTTCCATTCTCCTCTGCACCCCGGTGGGGGGAGGGGCGGCCGCGTGGCGCTTTTGTTGCCGGCTGCAGCCGAAACCAGAACAGCTTGATAACTCATTCAGTGAAGAAATTTTTCCTAATATTCAATCTAAACCTCCCCATGCACAACTTGAGGCCATTTCCTCTCATCCTATCACTAGTTACTTGGGAAAAGAAACCAACAAACATAGTGCAATAAACAGCAATTAACTGTTGATTGTATGTTCCACAGCAGATATGGAAGAGAAAAAATTAGAAATTCTCTATGATAGATAAAACTGATTTTCTGATATCCCTCAGGCACTCCTTCTTCACAAATCACAGTGAAGCGGAATTGCATAACACATCTACTCTTGAATGAACAGCATTTCTATTACAAAGATACAAATTACCATGCAATCTACTTTCAGTCTCATTCTCTACTCAAAAGAGGTTCAGAATTTGAGGCTGGAGCTTTTTTTAAGGAGTCAGTAGGGCTACAGAAAATTCAGCAATAATATACTCTTGATTTTTTTTCTGCATTTGCTATATACATAAATGGACTTGATTTCTGCAAAGACTATTAGCATCTTATTTCAATCAATACTCAATTATCTTCCACTTCCAAAAGAAAAAAGTTCTACCCTAAAATAAATATTTAGATCTAAGGTGAAAACAGAAGACAGTAGTGAAAATACTTGGTTTTCTTTGATGTTTGTAATGGGTTGGCCTTGGCTAGAAGTCAAGAACACACACAGCTAATAAGGGGGAAAGCCTCGATGGGATAGAGGAATAAATAGAAGGAAAAGAAATGAGGAAACTCATTAGCTAAAATAAAGACAGAGAAATCACTTGTGACTTACTGTCACAGGCAAAACAGACTTTGCTTGGGGTATTTAACTTAATTTATTGCCAATTAACATAACCTAAACTTCTAATTACTGATTGAAGTTTAGGAAACAAAGAAGATGAACATCTAAACACTTAGAAAAATACCTTTACTTTCTCTTTCCCAGACTCAGCTTAACTCAAGACACCTCTCCTCTCCATCTCCTGGTGTCCACTCATCTTGTTATTGGCCCTTGTTCACATGCAGTCCCTTTGGTGAGGGTGGCACAGGAGCAGGATCAGGGTGTAATTGTTTCTGTCTGCTGCTTTTTCCTTCTCACTTGTCTCTTCTGTGCCAGCATAGGTCCTCCATGGGCTGCAGTCCCTTCAGGGGGTCCCTGTGCCAGCCTAAGCTTGTCCAAGGCCCTCAATCCCTTTGAGGGTGTTACCAGCTCTGCCATGGAGAACCCTGACCATGTTCTGTTGTTTACTTTGTTCTTCCCCCTTGTCTCTTCTTCTAGAAGTTTTCTCATCTTTCCTAAATGTGTTTTCACAGAGGAGCTGTCAGCTTGGCAGATAGACTCAGCTGTGTCCTGTGGTGGGTCTGTTGTTGACGCAATTGGAACAGGCGGTGTCCAGCATGGGGGCAGGCTAGACATCCTTCCACAGAGGTCACCCTATAGCCCTCCTCCTCCGCCCCTGCCACCAAAACCTTGCTATTTATGTCAATTAGCTATTATATTGAGGGTTTTTTGTAGGATGTTGTTGGTACTCTAATCCAGTATCTTGTATGAAAATCATAAATTTTGTCATGACTGGCTTGTTCTTCACCATAGTTTATTTCAGCCAAGTTAGAAAGACTGATGTGACTGCTGGGTGTCTACGTTTATATTAATCAAAAAAAACAAGCAGCTGAGTATGATTTGACTCAGGCATCTCAATGTAAGACACAAGGGTTTGTTTACTGTTCTTTCAGTGACTGAGAGCCAGCTAATAGGAGACAACGAGCCCTCTGCAAATCAAATGCTTAATTTATTTCTGAAGACAGAAACACAGAGCTTAATAGACTAGAACATGAAAATAAGATAGCTTTTATTATAAATTCATTATTGTATACCTTTAAACTATGCACCCTCCAGCAAGGTATTGTAAAAACACGAGGAAGCAGCTGCTACCTCAGGAGACTTCAGCAGATGCTCTTGGGACTGGATCCATGAACCACCTAAAATCTGACATGCACCATGACATGATAGTCACTTCTTGATCTTACCTTTGGCTAGAGTTCAGTACAGGCAAATTAAAACAACAACATTACAAAATATTTAACACTTAAGCTATTCTGATGGTGCTGCATTTGTATGTCAATACGGACAGGAAGTCCAGTCCAAGAGTTCTATGAGAAACTGCCTTTTTAAATTAAAATTGTATACTAAAAAAAGAGAATTCCAATATTATAGTATGTGCTAGGTCTTTAGGAATGAGGCTTACCCGTCCAGTAATTTATAAGATAGTATGAGCATGTGAAAAAGAATATTCAAGCATTGGTACTCAGATCCAAACAGTAAAGTAAATTGATTTCAATCTTGCAGAAAAAACTGACTAAAATTTTCACTTCATTATTCAAAGCAGAGTCTCTGTGGGTTATTTTAAAATGCATTATATATATTTAAATTGTGCCAAATGCTTATCAAACAGTATACTTTCTTCTGAATTTTGTAATTATTCTTACCAAGCTTATAAGGAAAATAAATTAGTATAGGAAAATATTAGCAAATCAGATAAACAGTATTACTATTAATAAAATAACACTATTTCTTATTCCATTCTAGTTCAAGTAGGGAAAATCTGTGAAAAAGAAAAATAAACTTACATTCCTTATACTTTTTTCCCCAATATTTATTTAATTAGATAATTTTTCATAACAGTATTATTTGTAAATAACACAAGTAAAAATGTCTAGATCCCGTCAGTTTATTTATTTTCATTTCATAACAAAGTTTATTCTTGCTCATCCATGTGTAAAGAGTTCCCATCTTCAGGTCTAAGATTTCTACCCTTGACTGCCCATTTGTCAGTTTCTCACAGAATCACCCTTTGCCTTCACTCTCAAGGCTCCTTACGCGTTGCATCTGATCCCTGGCTTGTATGCAAGGCCGCTGCTTGGATCATATTTCAGGCCCTCTAAGGACCTGTTTCTTTGATTCTGTAAACTTGTAGGCATTCAATCTAGGAAGATTCTGTCTCTTAAATCACACTCTTTTTTATTGTAATTTTTCCCTTCATTTCTTCTTCTCTGTCCTTAGAACGTAAATGCCTCCATGACAGGAACTATTGCACAAGTGCAAAAAAGTCTTGCACACTGAGAGTGCAATTATAAAAAATGTTATTGATATGTAAGAGAATATGTGTACAAATAGAGTATGCAACAATTTGAGGATGCCGCAGCTTCTCATTTTGGAGCAAACTATTATTACCTTACATAACTTGGCATCCTGTAAAAGTAAGAAATTTGGAAACAGTGAAAGAACAGAAGTATTTTCTGGACAAGATATCACTTAACTAGAAGACATCCAATGCTAGCCGGGCACTCCAGCTCAGCATAATAGGAAAAGAAAGGGAGATTTGACTAGACAAGCAGGAAACCAATACCTCTGAGTTCTAGATAACATGGAACAGAAGGCAGTGCAATTCTCAAGCACCTTTGAGCTTCTTTGTATGTTAAACAAGCATACAAACAAGTTGGATAGGATTGTTAGTTGCCATGCTACTTGGACAAACTAAGCCATTTTCCTTTCTGTCCATGCACTTAAAAATCTCTTCTTTGGCAGACAATCTCTTCAGCACCTGCACGCAGCCGCCTTACTCCTTATCCCAGTGTTACATTGTCAAGCAAACTCTCAAGTACATGCTCAGGTTTTGGCTTTGCTTTTGCAAAGTTTGCCAATTAAGCGCTCCGAGGCAGCCAGGCATCAGCCATGGTGATGGCAGATATTTGCTTTGTTATGATTCTTATAATGTAGGTATTTTCTTTCATGGCTGAGACACAACTTCAAAGAAAACATCCTAAGAGAGACAGGAATGTAGGCCTCTACAGGGTGTGAGGAGGCAGAGGCGTCTATAAAGAGCTGCATTTTGTTTTACAGGAACGATCCTCATATGCATTTGAAGCATGATATTTATGCTATAAATGGAAAAGTCTTTGCAGTGCTGCCATCTATTACATGTTTGATAACATAGAATTTTTTCCATACTCTTTAATTTGATTGTTACTATCTTAAATAATTGGTGACCAAACAATTCCTGAAGTTGCTGGGAATACACTTCTGTTTTAAATTTGCACGACCACTGGTGAAACTAAGATTTTTTTTTTTTACTTTTCTTACACTCTTAATTAGTGTGAGCTTTTTTGTTCTCTTTGCAAGCCTCATGCTTCTTTGTACGTTAAAACCAAATTATTTTGAGATGTTCAGACTTGTAGATATTAGATTATAACACCGTCTTCATCAGAACTGGATACTAGATCTCATTTCCCAAGAAGAATATATCCTGATGAATTTAAAAGTTGCAAGTGTATGGATTAAATGTAACAAATTATATGCATGTATGCTTTGTAATGAATTTACTCCAGAGAAGATTTCTGTGTCTTTTGGCTTTTGGGTTTAGGAGGGGGGTTGGTGTGCAGAAAAGCTGCAGAACAATTTGCTTTATAGTTGTCAGATCTTGTACTCCTATTTTGATCAGTTGCATAGTTACAGAGGTCAGAAAGCTTGTGACAGAAGAATAATAAAATGTTTGTTGAAGAGCCTCTTTATTCAGTTTAACTCCATAAAACCAGACTACAAATGAACAGTTACTTTAGATATGAATTAACTGTAAGTAATCAAAACGATGCGAGAATGTATTGAAGTACTCTCAGCAGATTTCAGAATGAAGGTCTTCGCTGTTCAAGAACAATTGTTCTGTTCTAACTAGCATATATACACCTCTCAGTTGCACTATTAAAAAGCAAAAAATATTTTAGACAAAAACACTTTCCAAAAGTCTTTTGGAAGTGTTTTTGCCAAATGATATGTAACTTATTTGATTTCAATTTCAGGACACTGCATTCACTTTTGTCAGGTTACAATATTTGTGTCTAACTATCCTTTCACAACAAATGAAACAATTTAAAACTCTTGTTATGCTAGTGCCAGCTTTATCCTTCTGAATTATATCATACAATGTCTGTATATAAAGGATAATCGAGACAAAAGGCTGTATAAGAAATGTAAACCTAAATAATTGTGGAACAGGGTGCTGGATCTTACCAATGATAGTGTTTTAAACACTTCCCAATTTTCTTGTTCTCTGAAAAATCCAAATAATGTCAGGGTCAGTGAATTTTAATTTTTCATCCAGTGATAATACTACTGTACTTGCGCTATTTCCTGTATTACTCAGATGATGCTATGAACTGATGAAAATGTTGAGTAGTGTATGCTGTGGTTTATCTGGCCTGTTACTTTTAAAAATGCACTTGATTGTTCAACTGATATTACATAGATTTCGCTTCTGGAGTGCATTATTTTCACTTTGAAAAATGAGAATTTGATGTCTAACAGGATTCTGACAAACAGATTGTCACCTGTTAGAGTAGGGTGGCAATAAACAGAGGCGGATGCTATTAACCCATGCCCTCCCCACAATGAGAAGGGAAAAAGGAGGAAAAGGGAGAGAGACTTACAAATATTTACTATATTAATAATGATGGTAAAAATAATGCAAAATATATGAAACCAATATGGAGTTTCCCAGAATTGCATGTCCTGGGAGCTGGCGTCCTGCCAACAGCTGCCAGGCAACACCAGGAAGTCCTGGACTGGATTCAGCAGTAGATGGGAACTGGACTCAGGAATGCACAGATTGGAATCTGGATCAGGACTGCAGGCAGGACAAGGAGCAGGGTCTTCTTCAGAAGCCGGCCATGGACGAAGAGAGAAAGGCCCTCATGATCCCCAGGCTTTAAACTGAGCATGACATACATGGCATGGAATACCTCGTTGGTCAGCATTGGGTTACCTGTTCTGTTCGCCCATACCCACAAGTATGACCCTTTACCACTCCTCAGTTGCAGAACATAAATGGTCTATCCACAACCTTGGCTGCTATGGTAATACTTATAAGCATGGGTTTTTTCTGCATTCCATTCCTACCTTCAGCTCAGTAGAACTATCAACTTTAGGTGTTATAAGCTCCAGAACAGACATTGTCTGTAAAATATGCAGCCAACTTCAAAAAACTGCAGTTACTTAGAAGAACCTAGCTGAAAGGAAAAATTCAGTAAAAGACATTTAGTTCTGTTTTGACCAAAACCAGACACAGATATTTTGAATTCCTTTAAAACTTGTGAAAATTTTTGACTGTCACAGAATTCTTCACAATGAGTCAGGATTACCTGAGAATTCACCTTTTTTTCTGAAATCACAGTACTTTGAAATCCATGTTCTGTTAACAGAAACAATTTACCTCCCGCAGTGATTATTTTCTTGGATGTGAAAGGATGAGATACGTATTATTTTTTAGATTAGAAAGTCTAAAAACTTACATGCTGGGATTTTTTTGCAGCATTTGTAAAGTTAAGTAATAGATTTTTGTTTTTATATTAAAACAACATACAGAAACATTTCTGATAATTAGTTTAATTGACTCTCTTTTTGCCATGTCTTATCGCAATTGCTTCTACAAATATGCCTCCTAGCCGCTAGGAGATTGTCTCAGGAGAGTTAACTTTTTTCAAGTTCATTAACTGTTCTCATGATCATCACCTGAAATGCCTGAATGATCAAATCTTATTTTCCTAAAGCCTATAACTTACCTCTGTAAACTCTTTTTTTACAGTGATCTCCTGTATGTATGAGGCATCATTAGCACTCCTTCATACAATGATGGTAAAGTGACTTCCACCTTAAAGATTATACTTTCTACACCAGGAGAAGTTCACTGAGTTAAAGGCGGGAATAGACAGTTTTGAAACAGAGCATAAATCTTTTTCTTTCTCTTTTTCCAGTTATGTGCTCTGGATTGAAGTGACACTAAGATGATGACAGACATACAATGGTGGTACTTGATTTGCAAAGGAGACCTGACCAGCAAACACATAGTCCTAAATACTGCACACTACAAAATGTATTACGCTGAGCAAGACTTTTCATTAAGTTAAATGACATTTTTTTCTCTATAAAGTTCACAATCTTCTCCCCACAACAAAGTGTCCTATGTTTTAAATCTTCATGTTTACTTTGAGACAGTTTCATTCACATAGGGTTCATTTGCTGCCCTCTTTTGCAAATGTGGAAAAACCTATCACATCACTGATATGTTTCTGCAGAAAGTAACTGAGCATATACCAAGCTCCTAAATCTCGACATTTCATTTTAAGCTCAAGTACAGGAGGGACCGGGATTCTGAATGGTAGCAAATGCCTCTAAGTAGCTATTGTGATTGTGCTTATGCAATGTCTGCTCCACACTACAACAAATAAGAATTTTAAAATAGATCATAATTTTATGTTTGACTATTTCATTCATAAAGGCAATGTGTGAGATAGAGGATAATATCCTGGTCTGTTCTGTAAGAATGATTACTGTCAATCAACTGAACAGATGTTACACCTAACTGCTTTATGAGGAATTGTTACCATTTAAAAATACTTATGGTTAGCTAGCAGCGCATTTGTATGTAGTTGTCTTCCTCTTTTATCTACTATAGTTTTAAATGCTCCATTGGTTGTCATTTACAATTCTAAAATTACTCATGCATTTGTTAGAGATATATAGAAATTTCTGCTTTTTTTCTCCTAGCAACATTGAAAAGTATGTCGCCTACTTATAAAACACATTCTTTTTAGAAAAAAAAAACATAGAATCGTAATAATAGAAAAAATCAAAATTATATACATTCTTATTGTCAAAATGTGAACTGCCACAAATATAACCCGGTTCTATACTGTTATGAATCAAGTTAGATTTTCCATCTGATATGACAATGTAGTATTCCATCTGTTCAATAAGCTGAAAAGTTTACAGGGTTGTTTGAGTGCATTAAATATTCAGTCTGAAATAATTAGCATCATTTTAACATTATTTCTAAATATAACATATGCCTATGTATAATATTACAACAAAGATTTACCTCAGAGAATCTTCATATTTTAACTTTTGTGCTCCATAAATACCAATCTCTGAGTAACATCTTTGAATGACATTTAAAGAAAAATTAACACACAACTGAACAGAAGACTAGTATCACTTGTACTTAATTAATGACTTTGTATTTTATAGATAAGTGTGGTCTTGCCTATGGAAAACTTACAGCAGGTAAGTAGGTTTCAAAACCCAGACCAGTGTTTGAAGATACCATACTGAGGCATTTTTTGTGAAATCTTGTTTATCTGTTTACTCATTGAGATTACAAAAAATGAGCAAGTAAAACTATCTAGAAAAGAAAAAAAAGTTAGTCTCAAAAATTTGTTATAACCCCTCACGAGACTTTTCAAAAGCATGTGTTTATCGGTGAAATGGAGGAAAGGAAAAAACCCCAAACAACAGAGAGATGGAGAATTCGATAATTACTACAGAAGTCAGGAGGATATTTATGATATAAGAGATTCAGGAGATTTAGACTCTATTTACTATATTAATAAATTGAATGATTCCAGGGGAAGGTTTTTTGTGGTTTTGTTTTTTGTTTTTTTGTTTGGAGGGTTTTTTTGTCATTTAAATGTTAAATTACCTTACTTCTGATTCAAAATAAGGATAGCTCATTTACTTCTGGAACAGGTAGCTGTTTTCTAATGTACACAGATAACATATACTGCCAAGGTAAAGCACAGTAACCTCTGGCAAAAGAGAAATGGGATGCCATATGAATTCTTTCTATACTCAAATTTGCAGAAGGTAAAAAAAGAATGAGAATTTGTCTCAGACAAAAGAATTAGGAAAAAAATCCAACATAAAAACTTCAGTAAAAATATTAAATGACACAAAGAAAAATCATAGAATCATAGAATGTTTTGGGTTGGAAGTGACCTTAAAGATCATCCAGCTCCAACCCCTCCACCTTGGGCAGGGCCACCTTCCACTAGACCAGGTTGCTCAAAGCCCCATTCAACCTGGCCTTGAGCACTGCCAGGGAGGGGGCATCTACCACCTCTCTGGACACCTGTTCCAGTGCCTCACAACCCTCAGAGTAAAACATTTCTTCCTTAAATCCAGTTTGTCTACCCTCTTTTAGTTTAAAACCTTTACCCCTTGACCTATCACAACAGGCCCTGCTAAAAAGCCTGTCCCCATGTTTCTTATAATCTCCCTTTAAGTACTGATAGGCCAAGAGCTTTCTCTGCTCCAGGCTGAACAACCCCAACTCTCTCAGTCTTTCTTCATAGGAGAGGTGTTCCATTCCTCCAATAATTTTTGTGGCCCTCCTCTGGACCCACTCCAACAGCTCCATGTCTTTCCTGTGCTGAGGGCTCCAGAGCTGAATGCAGGACTCCAGGTGGGGTCTCACAGAAGCAGAGTAGAGGGGCAGAATCCCCTCCCTCGATCTGCTAGCTATGCTGCTTTTGATGCAGCCCAGGATATGCTTTGTTATCTGGGCTGCAAGTGCACATTTCCAAGTCAGGTTGAACTTCTCTTCAACCAACGACCCCAAGTTCTTCTCCTCAGAGCTGCTCTCAATCCATTCTCTGCCCAGCCTGTATTTGTGCTTGGGATTGCCTCGACCCATGTGCAGGACCTTGCACTTGGCCTTGTTGAGCTTCATAAGGTTCACATGGGCCCACCTTTCCAGTCTATCAAGGTCCCTCTGGATAGCATCCATTTCCTCCATCATTCCCTGTAAAGCAGAAATACAGCACTTCTCAATTAATTAAGCTTCACGTTGGATGTGTGGGTGTATGATGATGATTAGAACCCAATGACAAATGTGGGAAAACGTGCAGCATATTGACAGAAGAATTTTATGAATTTAAATTAATTAAAGGGGATTGTTTGGGTTTTTTTTGTCATTTGATTAACTGATGAAAATAAAATATATACAAATTCAAAATATTGGGTTTTTTTTCAAATACCTTTCTTTTTTCTCCCTTTTTAAATGGACAAAAAGAGAAAGAGGCAAAGAAATGAAAAAAAAAGTATTTGAAAAAGGAAAATAATATTAAATGGTGGATTTTATTTTGTTTTACACTTTTTGTGAAAGGTTTCCTTTTTCACGCAAAAAACTAATATTTTATCAAAATACATTGAAGAAGATTGTCCTCAAAGTGTCTTAACAAAGTCAAAACAATGTATCGTTTGATCAGCCCTGCTTATAAATCAGGGGAAAATATGTTACTTACAGTATCTTACAAAAAATTACTGGACTTCCATCTCTTCAAGAAGTCTACGTATTTCCATTCCGTTCTAGTGACTGTCAGTTTGCTGCTCTAAGTATTCTATATAGCAGTCAGCCTATGACAAAGAAGTTGAGGTGGCTCAACAGCATGTGATCAATCGGTTTCCCTTGCCTCTTCTTTGCTATGTCTATCTGCATAATTTCACTATAATTTTGAAAGAATTGGATTCGATGTACTTCTGCTTAAAGGATTATAATAACTTTGTATTTGAACTACAAGTATGATTATGGAAAAAGGAACTAGTTAAGAGGATTACTTGTGAGACTGGATTTATACTGAGGCCAATGTCAGGCCAGAGTTTCAGCCTTAATTCTGACAGGTCTTGGTTTCTTGGCTTAGACATCAACCCTTTAACAGTTTCAAATGTATGTATGCTTTTGTAATGACACAGTATATCCACAAAGGAAAGTTGAAAGATACATTCATGAGGCAAGCCCTGTGGATAGAATAATAGCAAATGCACGACTCAAAAAAATGCCACAGTCAGAAAGGCTATTACAGCCATTAATGGGGGAAATGAGCAAGCTATAGCATGGAAATTAAGAGGCTTTTAATCTCTATATGATAAGAATACAAAAATCTTTTGAGAAGTAAAATGTACCAGTGGAAAAGTACAAAGGCATAAAATTGGGGAGAGGGGGAGAAGGGACGGTCTGAAGTTCTAAAGATAAACGCATTTCTAATTACTTCCTAGAAAAGTCAGTATATTTCTGACCCTACTATAAATTTTTTCTCTAACATTTTTTATTTGCAGACCAAGTCTGTGAAGATACATGGGAATAGGTCTTCTTCTGTTACTTATGTGCAATCCAATGCGCTAGAATTTTTTCATAGGAATAATATTTGTCACAATTAGTGAGTAATGGATAACAGTGGTAATGACACAGAGAAGACATATGAAGTTAGAATAAAGAAAAAAATGCAAGACTGAAAAGACAACAGCATACAATAGTTACATCACAAGTGTTTTACTGTCCTCAGTTAAAATCTTTATTTAGTTATTTTCAAGTATTTTAGTGAAATCCGTAGCATGCTTTTAATAAGACAGGGAAAAATGAGAAGTCTGCATTTAAATAACATTGAATTATATGGTTCAGGAAAGCCACTGTCAGAGTTCAATAGTCTCTGACCAGGTTTGTTTAGATAGTCCACAAGTGGAAGGTGTAGTGTTTGATATCAAATGTACTTATTTAAAGATATTTGATGTTAAAATGGATTTCTGATTTAGCAAAATATACTGCATAACACAACACACACTTAAGTACAACTTAGCAAAATATAGCAAAAATTACAATATGCAGTTCAATCACAATACCAATATGATCCCTGTTACTGATGTCTGTAACATGCACACTATCACAATGCTGGGTTTCCTTAGTCATGACAAAGGAAAATATGGGTTGAAACTAGCTCAAGCCCCTTGCTCTCTTAAAAAATCTTATTCTAGTTTTCTGTACTCTCTATTGGGTTTAGCTGCATATTCAGACTCCCCACACTGGTCTGGCTAACTCAGGGTGACATTCACGCTTTTAAAGAACTCAGTGAGAAATATTTACACTATCAGTTGATCCACTCAACTATTGATAGCTGTTTACCTAAAACAAAGGTCACCCTTTGGTCCCCTTTGTGTTGAGATAAAGTCAGCTTCTTTACAACAGCTGTGGTCAGTTACACCCTGCATTATTCCCCGACCTTCATGGGCACATCGCCCTTGCCCATCTCCGCTAAGTCTTCTTCCACTGTTGGGATTTATTGGTCAGTCACAGCCACTTTCATGTGAAAACATTTCCTATGACTAGTACTGTCTGCTTTTTAGAGCTTTTGGAGAGTGTTAGATAGAAATCCAATAATCATGAAATTTACAGTATAGGAAAAAAATATGAACAAATAAGCATACCTTTTGAAGTTTTTTTGCTATTCTACATAAATACTAAGAATTGATATAAACATTAACATACCATTACTCTTTCTTGAAGCTGTTAAGTAGCTTGCTTATATCCATGTCTGATAATTTTCCATGACCTTTCCTATAGGTGTTCCTTTAACATTTGATAACACTCACTGAAACTTTAGAATTTCTAACTTATTCAGATTTGTATAAGCTATTTACATACTGGAAAAAGTCTTTTATACCTCTTCTGGGCAAATATTTGCAACCCTGTATTCTCTTAGCCTTCTGTCTAGACTTCAGAAATCATATATGAGGAATTGAACTTTCTCAGTTTATGGTGTGGGCCGGCCACCTGAAAGATATATAAAATATTTTGACAGACCCAACAGCTTCAGCACTGATAATGATAAAGTTAAAATATAACTTCTGGTTCAGATTCTGTTAGAAACTTGCCAGATCTTGCCCAAATCTTGACCGTAATAAAGCTTGTAGTGACAATGGGTGCTGTGGAGTCATAAAAGATCAATTGTTCATAGGAAAAAATTGTAATAGCTTCAGATCAGTGAGTGAAACCATGGCAGCAGAGACAGCTCAGGGTTTGTATCCACTGCTGTTGAATATTTTAAATGTTGTAAGCCTGGCTGTAAGGAGTTTCATCTTCAACTCTTAACAAGACTGTCATGAGAGCAATAGCAAGACTAGCTTATGACTTATTAAGTATAGTTGGACAGTTTTTAGAATCTGAAATAAACACCAGGGACCAGCAGATTGCTGCTTTAACAGTTAAGCTTTAAATGTGAGCAGTGTCTGTTAACATAACTGTTCACCACTATACCCTCATTGAAATGGTATGAAGCTGTGTCAGGGGCAGTTCAGATTGGACATCAGGACAAGGTTCTTCACGGAGAAGGTGGTCAGTCACTAGAACAAGCTCTCCGGGGAAGTGGTCATGGCACCACACCTGTCAGAGTTCAAGGAGTGTCTGGATGACACTTTTAGTCATATGGTTTAGTTTCAGGTTGTCCTGAGAGGAACAGGGAGTTGGACTTGATGATTCTTATGGGTCCCTTTAATCTTGAGATACTCTAGGATTCCATGATTTTAAACCCACGAAGAAAGTGAATTAAAAAAAATCACAGAGATTCAGAGGATCATCACAACAAACCAATCTCCTCTTACCCATTGTAACAATTGAGATTAAAAATAGATCTTGTCAAGCAATAATTCTTAGTGAAAGCACAGTACGAATTCTGAAATATTTGGGTCATAGCCATCCAGCTAACTTTCCCTTTCTTTGCTCCCTTCCCATGTCCTTCAAAGATCTTGATGACTCTGGTGGGGTAATTTTGGCTAGAAGCTAGGTGCCCACCAGGCGTCTTTATCACTCCCCCTCTTCTGCTGGACAGGAGAGAGAAAATATGATGAAATGCTCATGGGTTGAGATAAGGACAGGGAGATCACTCAGCAATCACTATCACAGGCAAAACACACTCAACTTGGGGAAATTAATTTAATATATTGCCAATCAAAGGTCAGAGTAGGTAATGAGAAATAAAAACAAATCTTAAACCACCTTCCCTTCTTCCTGGGCTCAGCTTCACTCACAGAACAGGGGGATGGGGAATGGGGGTTGTGGTCAGTTCATCACATCTGCCGCTCCTTCCTCCTCATACTCTTCCAGTGCTCCTGCGTGGGGTCCCACCCATTGGAGACAGTCCTCCACAAACAGCTCAAAAGTGAGTCCTTCCTGCAGGATACAGTTCTTCACAAACTGCTCCAGCATGGGTCCTTTACACCTGTCCTTTCCATGGGATGCAGTCCTTCATGAAAAGACTGCTCCAGCATGGGTTGCCCATGGGGTCACAGGTTCTGCCAGAAGACCTGTGCTAGCTTGGGCTTCCCAGAGGGTCACAGCCTCCTAACTGTGGGGTTAACTCCTAACATAAGGGGTTTGTTTTGTTGGTTTGCTTTGTGTGTTTTTTGTTTGTTTGTTTGTTTGGGTGATTTGTATTTTGTTTTTTTCTGTTTTGTTTTTTCCCTGAGTTCTGGTGAGGTTTACCAAAGCCTATCGGGAAAAATGAAGCAATCTCAGCAGGAAGCATTGAACCAGTTTGCTCTGACAATCACAGTCTGCATGCCTCCTTCAAAGCTGAAAGTTACTTTGGCACATGCACCTCTTTCATGAATGATCAGAACAGCAAGGAATCTCTCACAGTTGTGTGAGAAGCTAAATTTCTGAGATCAAGGTGAGAGTCTGAGTCATGATCATGATGAGAGTCTGAGTAAAATATATGCATTTTACTCATCCAAAACCTACCACTGGAGCAAAGATGTTTTAAGAAAAGAAAATAAAAGTTCAGATACCAATCTAAATTAGTTTTAATGCTTCAGTAATCTTTTTCCTCTGAGCCAGGAAGTGTTGCTGCTTTGACTAGTAACACAAACATAGTTGAATAAAATCACCACTTGAATAAAAGCAACATGAGGTCCAAACCAGATCTTTTTAGGCAATCAAACACAATCTCATCAGAGTTTCTTAAAACTTTCTGTCCTATAATGTGTTTCTGCAGTTGAAACTGGTGACAAGACACCTGCTTCCTCAGAACTAGAGAGTTTGAATACAGTTCCAGGAACGCTAAGATATTTATGTCAGCAAAAGATCACTTATTGTGATCATTATTTGTGATGAGAATCTGGAGAATAATGTTTGATACACTTCTCTTCTTTGTTATCCACAGGGTTTTTTTCCTGCCATCAGCTGAAATCTGCTTTTAAGGATTATTTGTAGAGTCTTGATTACAACCCGAGTGTCGATATCAGTTGAGGTTTTAGGAGAACTGCAGGTTCCTTTCTAACATTATGCTCATTAGCTCTTCATATCGTTTTGCTATCAATTCTGAAAATTACTTGTGCAATCCACATGATATCTTCTTAAAAATTTAGATTAAAATTCTATTTATCCCATCTTGACTGGTGAAAGGCTTGGCTTTGAAAACTACATTATTTTTCTGTGCCATATTTGAAAAAGAACTTGCCTGCAGCTTATCTCAGATAGATAGAACTCAGATTATTGACAGTGACTTGTAAAGGCTTGGCTGATATTCAGAGTGTTAGTGGTGACTTCTCAGGACCTAGGAGAATTTAATCATCTGTCTATTTACTTGGAATTTTCAGAATAAATACAGTGAGAATTGTGAGTTTTCTGATTTTTCATTCTTATCTCTGAAATACAGAGACCCAATATTTTTCATTCTGTGAATTCATACAAGAATTATGATAGAAACAACTAAAACCACAAAAAATGGTACATAAACATCATAGCCAGCATTAATAACCTTTTAAAGTTATTCTTTTAAGAATACTGATTACAAGTTGGATAAAAAGCCTAAACCAAATTCCCATCATTAGAAACAAGTCCTTCAAGTCAGTCTAGATGAGAATGTAGTTGGAGGAGCAGTGGGAAGGTTATTTAACCATTGTTGTCCTTGTAAAGTAGTAATTTGCAAAATCCTAGCAAAGATAAACCAGTTATTCAACTTCTCTTGTTGCCTAGACGTACTTTCGTACAGTTGGTATCAAATATACTAAATCTTAGAATTTTAAGTGGAATGACTTTGTTAATTTTATCATTAAAAAGAACCTTCCAACACCTTTATTAGGAATTTTCAAAAGAAGATCTGTAAGGAGTATACATTATAAACATTGTTACTTAAAGTGAATATGCCTGCCTTGTGTGTATGCACTTCCTTCCCACAGAAGTGGTTAATCACCATTCCTGGAGGTATTTAAAAGATGTGTAGTGGGGCATTTAGGGACATGGTTTAGTGGTGAACTTGGCAATGTTAAGTTTACAGCTGCACTTGACGATCTTAAGAGCCTTTTATAAGCTCAATGATTCTATGATTCTATGATTCTATTTACACATTGTGTTAAGAATGAGATTTGATTACTATCTTAACCTATATATTTATCTGTGATTACATATTGCATGTGTTGTTAGTGCATATTTGGCAGCTACGGAATATTTACAAAGAAAATGTAGTTGCTGAACTTGAATTCATAATGTCTAGGACTAAGTAAAACACCACGCTAATGAACTGATAATTATCATTCAGACCCTTTAATATCATCAGTCTTACAATTTAATTAATTGTCATATTCATAGGTCCAATTACTTTTCTTTTATACACAATATATTTCAAAATACTAGTAAAACAGCAGTCATAGATTCTGGGCATATATTTTGGATCATATATTCTGGGCAATTATTTTTTCAGGTAGACATAGACATTGTCTTTTGTCTTGTGCTTCCCAAATCCTTGAAATAGTATGATCATATTATACATTAAAGGTCTGAAGGCATTTTTCTAGTGAATGAATATTTCCACAGCCTGTTTTCCAGTCCTGAGGCTTACTAGGAACTCTCAGTTTTTCTTAGCCTCCACAGCATGTGTCTGTACTTGGACTGCCTATTGGAAAATGATCCTTAGCCTGTTATCTCTCAAAAATTGTGCTTGAGAACTAACTGTTAAAGTATGAGTTGGTAGTGGTCACAGTCATTCCAAGAACTAGTCCAACAGTTTAACAGTAGAAGATCATTGTCTTCTTCCCACTTTCAGAATTGATAAAATAATCTAATACCTGATTATTATTATAAACATAGATATTGTATATTACATTTTTTACTTACTACTATACTACTGTATTTTAATTAGGTGTTACTAATAATTACATGTTGGGTTTTTTTTTTTAACCAATCAGTAGAATAAGAATCTATTTTATCATGGAAAAAAATACATTACAGCATTTAAAAAACAAAACAAAACAAAAATTGCAAACAAAAGACAAAAATGAAACCATAGTGTTTTGATCCTTTCTGAATACTTTGACACAAATTCAAGAGAGAACTCAGCTCTCCTTTAACATCTAGTCTGTGCCTTTGCTGATTAATTTTTCAGTGAAGGATGACATCCAAGAGTCTCCAATAATCTTGTTCTTTCTTTCTGTCCTCAACTACTGTTACAATAAACTGCAATAGCCAAGCAATCCTGAGTAATATGGTTCCTTAAAAATTAACAAATCAGGTTAATACTTTCTCTAACACAGTGCTGAAGCCAATTCACTGCACCTAAATTAGCTGCAGTTGGCAAAAATGAATTTTCTTTTCAAGATTTGTGCTAGTTTTCAGGAAGATTAGTCTATATGATGGATTTAATTCCTTTGCTCTAATTAGGGAAAAATTCTGTTGAATACAACAGAATTTAACTCCTTGAATAATTTAGGAAATAAGTTTTATTGCAGTCCATTTCTAGTTCACAGCAAGGTCTGTGTTTTCAAGCACTGTGGAGCAATAAGAGGATTTTTAAAGTGAAGCAGTGTCGTGATTTAAACCCAGACAGGAACTAAGCACTACACAGCTGCTTGCTCACTCCCCTCTGGTGGGATGGGAGGGAGAAATGGGAGAGTAAATGTGGGAAAACTCGTGGGTTGAGATAAAGACAGCTTAATAGGTAAAACAAAAGCCATACACATAAGCAAAGCAAAACACGGAATTCGTTCTCTGCTTCCCATCGGCAGGTAGGTGTTCAGCCATCTCCAAGAAAGTAGGGTTCCATCACATGAAACAGTTACTTGGGAAGACAAATGCCATAGCTCTGAATGTCCCCCTTTTCTTCCTTCTTCCCCCAGCTTTATATTGAAGGGCATGACATCATGTGTTATGGAGTATCCCTTTGGTCAGTTGGGGTCAGCTGTCCAGCTGTGTCCCCCCCCGCCCTTCTTGTGCACCCTCAGCCTACTTGTTGGTGGGGCGGTCTGAGAAGCAGAAAAGGCCTTGACTCTGTGTAATTCTGCTCAGCAATAACTAAAACATCCCTGTGTGATAAAAACAGTTTTCAGCACAAATCCAAAACATAGCCCCATATTAGGTACTATGAAGACAATTAACTCTATCCCAACCAAAATCTGCACAAGTAATGAAGGTACCTGATACCGTTACCTGTTATCCATTCCATTCTTCTTCCAGTGGTGTTACTGCAGACTAACCCTATACATATGGATCAATCATTCATTAGTGGTTGAATTGCACTAGTGTATGCTTGAAGTGTTTATTTCAGGTTTGTTTCATCTGAAGGTTCACTTGTTCTGAGGTTACTGCATTAGATAAACGAAAGTATGCTAAGAGGGGATGATTTGGAGTTGGCTAGCTGTTGTATGCTAGCTGAAATTGATCTTTCCTAATCTAGCAATTTAGATAACTACTAATATGTGTTGGGAACATATTAACGAAAGTGTCAGGCTTTTAAAAACAAGTTACAATCAACTATCCAAGTACATCTAGATTTTTCAGTCAGATTTTATCTGCAGTCAAAGAATGAAAAACATATTGAAAATATTTACTGATAACAGTACATTTGTTTAAGTTTGAAAATTAGTTCATTGCATTACATAAAACGAAAAGCTGTAAGTACACTGAGAGTCAGATTTAGTATAAAATCAGGCTTTACTGGACATGTATAAGTAGTTTTACATGTAAAATTTTTCATGGTATATTAATCTTCTATTCAACTGAGAAATGCCTGCACTCGAGGTCTAAGTGTACTCATGGTACAACGCTCATTATTGCACAATGTGTTATTTTTTTTTATTGATGGTATTATCTATCATTCACAGAGGTGTCAGTTCAAACTCAGTGAAACTAGTGAAAGTATTCCAATCAGCTGAGTGCAAGGTACTTCACATATTTTGTGATTTGCTGTATTATAAAATGGGCTGATATCTATCCTGGTTTCAGCTGGGACAGAGTGAACTTTCCTCCCAGTTGCTGCTGTGTTTTGGATTTTGTTTGAGGAGAATGTTGGTAACACTGATATTTGCAGTGGTTGCTAAGAAATCAAGGACTTTCTTCATATTCTGCTAATGTGTAGATGTGCAGAATCTGGGAGGGAGCACAGTCAGATAGCCCAAGCTGGCCAATGGAAATGTTCCTCATTATAGATGTCATGTTCAGTTTATGAATTGGCATTGGCCAGGGGACAGGAAGCTGTCTACTTTTCCTTTTTTCCGTGAGTTTGAATCCTCTCTTGTCCAGGAGTTCGAACTTTTGGGGGAATTTTGCAAAATACATGATTTTGGTGTTGCATGATCACCGCTTGGGCACTGACTAAGAATCAATCATCAGCTGGTGAGCAAAACTGTATTGTATTTTTTGCATATTTAATATTATCGTTATTATTTTAAATAGTATATTAGTATTTCCTTTGTTGCCTTATTAAACTATCTTTATCTCAGCCCACAAGTTTTACTTTTTGTCCATTTCTCCATCCCATCCTGCTTAGGGGGAAGGGGACGGATAAGCAAACACCTGTCTAATGCTTAGTTGACCACTACCAGGTTAAGCTATGACAGTAATTTAATTGCATTAGCAGTACTTTTATCTCAAATTGTTTAATTGCTCAGCCTTTTACAGAAAAAGTGTACTGTGTCCCTAAGAAAATTTAAGTAACTTTTCTAAAAAGTAAAGTTAACATATAATATTCAATTATTTTGGATAATCAAATACTTCAATGGAAAAGAAATGAAGAACTATTCACTGACCTTCTCACCTCTTTGATGGCGATGATTTATAGATTAAGTTCTAATATTTGTGGTTTTTGATGCGTAGAAACAGCAACGATGAAAAAATATCTAAAGCCTGTGTCTGAGATTTCAAAGCAGTAACACCTCTTTCATGAATCACAATGTATTAATATCAAGTGCAGTAAACGATGTTTTAGAACAGCTGAAAAGAAATTTATGTACCTTCCTAAATATTGTTTGCTAAAATAAATTTTTTCATCATTGAACAATAAAATCAGCAACATAATACTAACTGGACAGTAGTGGAAATATATTATCACAGGAATTGCAGAGAAACAGAAATCTCAAGGTAAATCCAGCAGTAAGCATGATGGTCAGTGGCAGAATACAAATATTAGTGGCTTTGTTTCCCAATCTACATGTTAATTCTGTATGCAATAAGTAAATAGAGCTAAGGTTTTCTTTTGCATTTAGTTTTACATTGTCCGTCATGCTTTTCATGCATTCTCCTTGAAAATCCTGTTTCTATTTTTAAAAAGTTTGCATGTGCTTTACTGACATGACTAAATATTTTCAAGGTTTAAACACCAAAAGAAAAGGTAGCATGATGATGGGAAAGAGAAATGTATATCCTGTTCTAACTCAATCTGTTTTCATTTCATTCGTCATACACCACTAGTGAAGGAAGCTGTTTGAGGAAATGTAGTTGAAATAAACACTACATACCTGTTCCAATGAATGACAATGCTCTTTATCCTCTTTACTGATGGTCACTTTCATGACCTTGTTCTGTGAATGTGCTATAACTAATAAAGAGCTTCAAGCTTCTTGTCCACTATTGTGGACCTTGTGTTGTCAAGTCTGTCAGTGTTAAACGACAAAACACATTTAAAACCACTGCCACCTTCTCTCTTTTAATACAGCTGTAGTGCAATTAACTAAATATGACTTGTGTAAATTAGTACATAGATTAAGGAATATTAGAAGAGAATTTTGTCACAAGAACACAGTGTGTTCCTTAGCTATTTCCATTGTTAATATTTACAGAAATGCTTTTTTCCCCCAGGCACCATAGGCATCATCAGTGACTGCAACGTTGTGAAATTCAGCGAAGTGAAGTCAGTGGGACTTGAGGGAATGCCATTCTGAGTAGCTTGTGAAATTG
>Ga0065711_1028708_pt1:35000-39584 | contig 39584 bp, 32 predicted proteins | sample Hoacrofraction12_FD_59098 | JGI IMG/M metagenome (GOLD analysis project Ga0065711, IMG submission 59098) | Hoatzin crop microbial communities from Cojedes, Venezuela - Epithelial fraction 12 v2 (version 2) | ecosystem: Host-associated > Birds > Digestive system > Esophagus > Crop... | reverse complement strand
GGAAGGAAGGAAGGAAGGAAGGAAGGAAGGAAGGAAGGAAGGAAGGAAGGAAGGAAGGAAGGAAGGAATTTATGGTGATGTTTGCTGATGAAGTAATATTAGAGACTGGCTATAGTCTGGTGGAGGATCAGAGTATCATAGAGAAAGAACTTGATAACTTTTGGACTGGAAGTAGCAGTGAAATTGTACAAAACACAATGTCATGGCTAGGGACTGGAAATGAAGATCTCGATACAGTCTGGGAATGACTGAGAGGTAAAATCAGGCTGTGGTGCTGGTTGGTCACAGATGACTATGATGAGGTCTTGAAAAGAAAACATTGTAGAATTATCAGGAAAAATACCTTCCAACAGACAAAAAGGAGGGTAAGTGAAGATCTGGATGCTTATGTAAGTCCATTAGTATAAACACCTTGTTGGGAGATGAAGCTGAAGAGGTACTGTGGCACATATATTTGGGTGGAAACCTAGACCATAGGGTGTCTATGGAATAGTCTACAAGCAGAACAAAGGCAAAATAACAGTGAAAATTTTTAAGATAGTTCTTGATGACTGAGAAATAACAATTGCTTGTGAAATCGCCATCTCCGGTCCTTGACCTAGCAGATCTCTCCTACTTAGATTGCAAGCAAGTGCAGTGACCACCGTTTTGTCCTGTGTGCCCCAATCCCTCACAATGGCTTGGAGGAGTCACAAAAATACTGAAGGGACCACTGAGGCGCAACATTGCTTCACCGCCTGGGCAATGTAAACAGTATCCACCATGCCGAGAAAGAACGTATGTGTGGGAGGTGAAAAAAAAAAGAGAGACCTAAGTAGAGGTAATATGGCAGTGAACAGGAAGGCACGCTCACCTGACAGCTGCTTATTCAGGTTTCTTGTTGGGTTTCCATATGTTATACAAACAATCTGACCAACCATGAAACTGAACTATGAAAAGATGTGATAAAACTCATTTCTTTTCTGTTCACTGCTCAGCTTACATTTTACATTATCTCTTCACCTCTCTCTTCCAGAAAGATACAATAACAACAACAACAACAGAGAAGAAAGAAAAAAACATGTTATATAATGAAACCTCAAGACAAGGAGATTCCTACAAAATGCATGAAAAATTCTGTAGATATTTGACACTGATATAGTGAGTTAAATATTAGCAGTAGATGAAGGTGTTGTAGCCTATTGCTAACAGATCAAAACCTAGTTGACCTAAACATCAGAAAAAGTAGTTGCAAATGGGAAGTTTTGTCCAGGAAAACTATTCAAGAGAGGTAATTTCCAGGCTATTCAAAATATTTAAAGTTGTTGCTGAGAAAATAGCCGTATTTTATGTCACTTCTAAAAAAGAACAATGGAAAAATTGAAAGGTTTCAGAAAAAAAGTTTGAAAACGTCACTTAGGTCTGATATAAGGTGTATTTTTTCAAGATATTTACGAATTTCCATCTATTTATCCAAAAAAGGGCATAAGAGAAATGCCTTGTAGTAATAGGCAGTTGCATATGGAAGCAGTTTCTCACTGTTTGTGGGTTTTCAGACAAAACGTACACCAAGACCCCATGGTCGGGGAGGAGCACTGGAGGTGTTCTGATTGGAAAAGTATGATGCTCCAGCGAGGTTAATTAACCAAGAGAATCACTTACATTAGATGCAATGACTTCTCTGTTACTTGTGAGCATTGAATCAAGTCAAGTCATGATATTTTAAAGAAATTATAATTTGGCATGGAGTTTATGGGATTTTCTTTATCGTAGGTCTGACTGAATTAATCTACTGACATATAAATCTATCAGTTTTTAAATAGCTCTGAAGGCTTCTGCACTTCTCTGTGTGCATTTTTAAAAAATGTATACTTTTTATTTCTATTTTTCTTCCAATTCAGAAGTTTAAAGGGACATGGCTTTCAGTTTGTATTCAATTTCTGCCATGGAAGACAGAGACATCAGAAACCATTCCTCAGCTCTGAAAAGCAGAGGCCATGCCAAGCAATCCTACGCACAGCATATGCACTCTTTGCAAAAGGCGGAGAGCAGGATGCTGCTTTTGTGAAGAAAGTGAGAGTGCAGTGATAAGAAAAACTGGTCTAAGATATATTTTGCCTGTAGTTTTACTGAAAAAAAAAAGATTAATATCAATATAAGTATAAATGCAAGTGAATATCTGCCTTCAACATTTTTTTAAAAAGATAAATGTTGTTATTTCAGCTCTGTGTTCTTGATGACGAGCAATTGATGAGTTAATTGCTTTCCTGTTCCCACTGATCTGAATAGGAGTGTGTCTGCAAACACTGGGTCAGCCGTGTGAGTAAAGCATCCATTGTTCACTGCTTACAGAATCCCTGTGCTATGACAGTAAATATTGTTTTCTCCCATGCTTAAAGCAGACAAGTCCAGCTTTTCTGTTCCACTGGGAAAGGTGACTTTTTTTTAAAGAAAAATTAATGAAAAAGGCAAAAAGACAAATTTGAGGGGGGAGGTGGGAGATTTATTCCCCCCCTTCTCCAATTCATGAAGTTGAACTTCCCTGGTTTTATGCTACATGCAGACAGGCATTTCTCCAATATACCTCGGTCCCCTATTCACAACACAAATATTTATTCTCTACATGCATACGGGATTATTAATGATGACAGAGGACTTTAAGCATTCCCTCTAAAGAACGTTGTTTCCTTTTTTCCCCGTTTGAGAGTAATTGAGAAATGCCCTGCAAAGAATCTGATGAACGAATTTATATTTTTGTTTTACACGTTGCTACCTATAGACAGCCATTCCTAATTTAAGGTGGGATGCAGATAACAAACTTTGCAGTGTAAAACGGGATACAATCTCTCACTAATAGAAATTCGTATTCTGTATTGTACATCAGGCTGTTGACGTTTAAAATGCCGCAGCGGTGCTAACATTAGAATTCAGAGATATTTGTTAACGCTTCTCTTGAGACTGTGTTCATACATACACACCCTCAAAGAGATAGCACGAGGCTCAAAATGAATTTGTCGGTGAGGCTTCGGAGCCCTATTCTATTCATACATGGTTTCATTTTTCTCTACGTGACCTTTGGTTCGCAAAGGCGATGGCTTTGGTTTGCTCCTGGTTTCGAGGCAGCAGCTTCAAGGGAAAATGAGTCCATGTCTTTTTTAGCTCTTAACAAAACTGTGGTCTTGTAGTGAACAGAAAGATCATATCTCCCTCATGAAGTGATACATGCAGGTTAAAGGATGTCTGCCCTGTTTCACAGGAATGCGAGTCTCTCGGACTGCTGCCTGATTTCAATAAAATGAATGGGAAAGTATGGAAATGTGCAGTGAATGAGCAACTTCATGGATAATAGACTTTTACTGCTTTTATTACAAAGAAAGAAAGAAGAGGTTAGAAAAATGAGTGTTTGGATACTTTTGAGTGCTTGTGGTGAAAGGTATTAAAAATACAAAAGGTTGTTTTTTAGAAATCTGGTTAACACAGAATGATGATAATTAAAAATACTGCTAGCAGCACTCGCACATCAATAACGGTATGCCTTGGATTTTTTAGTCTTGTTTCAGCTGAACTGTTGCTAATAGTACCTACTACAGCTCAGATGGCAAATGTTTCTATTGTTATGTTTTCCTCATCATGTTCTTGAGCACTAAATATTTGGAATGCCCCCAGATTATCGATTTATATGCATTTCAATAGAAGTAGGGAATAAAATTCTCCTGTAACAACATATAGGTATTTTAATAAAAATAAAGTTTTAAAGTGGTGTCTAACTGTATGCTAAGTTATTTTAACGGTTTTAAATTATTTGTTATCTTGACTGTTGCCAAGTCATGAAAGGCAGAAGAGAATTCATATTTATTACATTAAAATAGTTCTGCATTCCCTTTAAACAGAGGATAGCAAAAATGGCTAAAGTTTACAATACTCTCTTAGAATTAAGAGAGTTAAGCTGTATTTGAAAATAAACTCTCAGACTGGTAAAATTTGAAATGAAAATGTTGAACTGTAGGCAGTAGAAAATGTTTTTATATCTGCAGAGATTAAACAACGCTGCACAGTGCGCATGCTTCTGGCTAGTTAAAAGCCTGGCCTGCAGACACTGATCTGCTTGAGTAGCTGTACTCCCATGAGTAGTCCAGTTCAGGGCACCATTGCTACTCACAGAGGTAGCAATTTCCATTAACTGGTGTTTTTAAGTTGAGCAATGATAACAGCAAGGACTTGGTATGGTTAAGGTTGATGATCATGAGATGCACGAGCTGAATATAGGACTAGACATGAAGCAATATTTCAAAAGGTGTGTAAGCTAAATGGGTGCAGGGTTGACATAGTAAACTTTACTTACACAATTGGAAAGATTACTTTATTGGTTATTTGATTTCTGTGCTTTTTCCTCCCATCATGTTAAATATCTTTAGAAAATGGAACACAAGACCAAAAGCAAACTTACGCCAAAAATGTTAATACTGAACAGTGTTCAGAGTACATGACAGTTACTTGGGTAATTAGAGTAATAAATGAACACCATATTTAAAAGAAAACACGAAGCATGACAAATGTCTGAGATGGACTGTTATGGAGTCAGGTGTGGGCTAGCTAAATGACATT
>Ga0065711_1028708_pt1:0-30000 | contig 39584 bp, 32 predicted proteins | sample Hoacrofraction12_FD_59098 | JGI IMG/M metagenome (GOLD analysis project Ga0065711, IMG submission 59098) | Hoatzin crop microbial communities from Cojedes, Venezuela - Epithelial fraction 12 v2 (version 2) | ecosystem: Host-associated > Birds > Digestive system > Esophagus > Crop... | reverse complement strand
CATCTACAGCAGCCAAACGATTATGCAACCGGTCTGTCTGGTCATCCTAGGACATGCTCAGCACATCTTGCTCACAACTATGGTCCTCCTCCCTGCCATCTGGTTCCTCCCTCTGAAATGGAGATTTCTTTTTCAGCTGCTCTGGATGCACTGGGGTCTCCGACTTCTTGCAGAAATCTTTGCCCATAGCACAGCAGTTCTTTGCTGGGCAAAGCATTGCTGCCAATTCAGAGAAATGTGTGGCATTTGGGTACCAAGTACTGAGAATAAATAGCTGTATTTAGAAGTAGTGCTGACACAAGATTTGGACATGCTGCAGGGGAAATGGGCTGCGGAAGGGAGAGCTGATATTCAGGGAGTCTTTCTCTTGAGTCAAAATACCTACATATCCCACTTATATGCTTTCCACCTATATTGTTCCTTTAACCTGCCAGAGATACTGGTGCTGTCATGCTGCCAGGGACCAGATTATGAATGGGGAAATGCAGTGGTACACGAACATGGATGCAGACCCAGATACGGATTAATCAGGTGCACTGGGTAGGAACAGTGGCTAACTACCAGTGCCTGCCCGGGACAGTGTCAGGAGGCTCCTGTAATTGCAAAGAACAGGCTCAGCCAGCATGGAAGTGCTCTGTTGGCATGTCTTGGGCTGTATCTGTCAGCACTAGCTTTCCAGGAGCTGGTCAAGGGTGGATAGAGTCTCCCTCATAACTCCGTGGAGGAGTGCGGCTTGAGCAATAACAGAGGGAGTATAGATTAATACAGAAAATTGCTAGTTAACTACCGCTGCGTGTCAAAGAATCATGCCTTGTCAAACTGCCCCTGAGGGGCATTTTCACTCCTCTTCTGGGAGCAGAGGTGCGACGGTGTCAAAGTGTTTTCCAGACAGGGCTGTTCAAGGGCAGAGGTGAGTCACTGCAAGTATCGAGGCGTCTTCTTTGCAAAAAATGTGAGACAGAGAAGCACGAATCTTCCAGAGAAGTGGGACTGTCTCTGTCTTGGGCAATCAGTTTAGAGACTAATTTTCAGCTAGCGTATATACATATACACGTGCATATATGAAATAAGTGTGTATCTGATTATTCTGCTTCAGACCGGTCAGGTAGAGAAGGTATTTGTTACTGAATTCCCTTTGAGGGCCTTGTGAGGCTGGGTTAGTCACTGCAAGAGCACCAGCAACCAGTGACTTCCGACACGTAGCAGCTGCAGAAAATCAGATCTTCTCTAGCTGGGTTCTTAACTAGAGATTTGGGTGCTGGCCTTTAGTAATTCCCCTTTTACAGTATTGAGGGGAAAAAAATAATTAAAAGAGGTATAAAAAAACATTTCTGGGAACTCTGCATTTTGATTTAACTGGGACATTATTCTGTCCCCAGGAAAATCCACCCTCCATCCACCCTAGGAATGAGCACCTGGTTGCGCCTTCTGTGATGTCAGGAGGATATGTTAGTCTGCAAGGGAAGAAATGCGATGATGGAAGTATTAGCTGTGACTCATTCCCTGCTGGACTCACCATGTCCTTACCCCCACTAACACACTCATTCTACACACCTTTAGCACAGAAGCGCTGATTCACTCTTCGGGTTTTCTTTTTTCTGATCTTTTTGTTGCATGGTTTTGTGCATGGTGTTTGGTTTTGGCTGGAATTTGTTTTGCTTCCTGTTATTTGTGCTCCCTGTCATGGGAAGACTGTGTGACAATCCTTTGTGCTTCTGTCTTCAGAGCCCTAATTAACACGAAGCGCTACTGCGGGCAGAAGTCAGCCTGAGACTTATTCAAGGGCCTTTGGCCAGCACAGTCAGACCCAGATTTAGAAATCAGAAATTAGTAACTCTGCAGGCAGTGCTCTCTCCTCTGATCCCACAGACCTCTTCCTGTGCTATAGGTAGCTCTTCCTACAGGCATTTTCTAGCAAATTGCTTTAAATTCTCCACTGTGTTCGTTATACAGTGGCAGTTCATGAAAGGGTAAACTCCAGCACCGCAGCTCTTTGCTCAGTCAGCACCTGGGGAACTGGTTACCTGATATCGCTTTACCAACGGCTCTTAATCTGGTGTTTGGAATGATGTTAAAAGACTGACTTTGTCAGCCACCTTTTAATAAATCATGTGAAAAAGACGAGACCACGGGGGATTACCACCTTGGCATTATTTGTGTTTACTTGCACAATGTTAATTTTGGTTTGTTGCAGTCTTGACACTACAGTTATTTTCACACAGTGTGACTTCATTCAGTGCAATAGGGGATAACGTCAAGTACAGATGTGGAAGAAATATGACACTGTTAAACCTCTAAAGAGATTGTAAAAACAGCTTTAACCCAGTAAATCAATAATTTGATAATTACTGTGAGCTAGCTGACCTCTGTTTAAAACACAGGAATAGCAGGGAACCTGCCCCTAGTAGCAATGAATTCAATAGTTTGTCATAGTTTATCTTTACCTGGTGTGTGATGTGAACACCTCCAAATGACATGGCGAGCCAAAATGTGGAACAATAGACAAAACTGAGGAGACAAGTTCAAAAGATTCCTTTTCCGTTTTCTTCAGCTTGATGGCTTGTTTGTCCAATATAAATGTAAATCTTCTCCAAGCTTTCAGAGTTGTACAGCATTATGGTCTTTGCTGTAATGGCAAAAGTAGCTCTAGCCAGGACATCACTTCAGAAAAGAGGGTTCTTGTAAAATCTGTGGTGCAAATACAATTGAGATCGAATTTAGTACATAAGCCTGGAAGTCACTACTAGATCTCATAAACCTTTACACAGTAATAGTGGCATTTCCATATTTTTTAATCTTTGTATCTCTGTTTAAAACTTGTTTATCTTATTTTATCCCATTGAAATGTTTGTAGTACCTTTACACCAAAAACCTCACCACTATTAGCTTGTTTATTTTGATAGCAATAAAAACAAAAATATGTTATTCAAATCCATGTCACATTAAAAATATTAATGGCTTTCTGAGAAATCAGTGAAATTTTATATAATTTATGATCTCTCACAGTGTTAATCTTTGTTATTTTTGTACTGTGACAGCCCTGAGATGACCCACTTTCCCAGAAACAGATTTGGGACTTACTGTGTCAGGCTCTGTACAAATGCACATCTGACAATGTATTTTCCTGAATAATAAATGTCATCACCAATTCTGCAAAATTATGGAGTACAACAGAAGTGTAGAAAGATACTAACACAAAGACAGGTTACCTACAGCTCACATTGGGAGCTGTAAATGAGCTCAGAGAGTCATTGTGTAAACAAACAATAATTAAATACATTAGCTATTTCGAAAGTTTGGTAGTCATCACTGAGCAGTTGATTCCCTGCAAAGCTTGAGGCACCGGTACAACCTAGGAAGCGATCAAAGGATTCAATGGAGGCCTTACAGATTGGCTCCTGGACCATGTCGCACTTGTAAGAGGTAGCAAAGAAGATGGCACAGAGGTGTTTTGAAAAGAAATGTCGAAAAAACAGTGAGGGTCAGAGATTTTTGGTGCAGTTTACATGGGCATATAGTGATAGGACAAGGGGTGATGGCTTCAGACTGAAAGAGTGTAGATTTAGATTAGATGTAATATAGAAATGTTTCATTAAGTGGGTGGTGAGGCATTGGCACAGGCTGCCCAGAGAAGCTGTGGCTGCCCCCTCCCTGGCAGTGTTCAAGGCCAGGTTGGATGGGGCTTTGAGCAACTTGGTCTAGTAGAAGGTGGCCCTGCCCATGGCGGAGGGTGGTGGAACTAGATGATCTACAAGGTCCCTTCCAACCCGAGCCATTCTATGATTCTATGATTAGCAGAACAAGTGGGGCTTGGCTGCTGGCCATATCAAGAAACTTGAATTTGTCTCAGTGCATTGTTGTGGGTGATCTTTCAAATAGGGGTAGTTCACGGAACTCTAATTTTCTGTTTTTCTGTGATTTGGATAGTCATTCAGAGTGAGATTTAGATGCATGCGCATAGGTGTGTAGTGCCATTTTCGATACTCCAGAGTATCTGAAACATGCATGTGGGGCTAGCAGACAGGACAGAGGACCCACAGGAGACCCGTCGTTCCCTGGAACTGCATCTGGACGCAATGGGTAATATCCCGAGATGTCTAAAATTGCACAATACATCAGCATCGCTTCCTTGCAGCATGGAGTAACTACAGTGTGGTTATAAAAGTTTTCTACTCTCAAATGCCTTCATTTTTTTTAAATTAATTTTGCACTGCTAAATAGCAATATGTAAGGCAATACAGAATCAGGTAGATTCATATTTGCCAGTATCTTTGTGATCCTTCAACTATGGGTGCTACGTAGTCAGAAGTATTTTGGTAAATTAAAACACAGAATTTTAAGTTAAAGCCTCCATAAGAAAGGGTGAAAAATACATTATCTCTTCCTTTACATGCCCTCAGGACCATTTTAAATGTCCTGTGATCCCCCAGAATGTTTGTTTTCAAAGCCAGATACCAGCTATTAACATATTAAAAGGTACACAAAACGTATCAAACTTTCGAGAAACTAGGCTTGAAAACATTCATTTTCCTTTTGTAACATTGTCCATAAATCCTGCATGGTTTCTTTTATGCAGACACCTGATCGATCAGAGGATCAAGTATGGAGTAGCGAAAAAAAACCCAAAACAAATTATGAAAGAAACTCAGCTCTTTTGCCCTTACAGTCTATTTTTAAGTATGAAAAATTGCAGCAGCTAGACTTTTCTGGAATCTACTATGTCTCCTGTATTTGATGCCTTTTCTCTGCATAGTAATGTGTCTTAAAAAAAAACCCACTGATATATGTTACAAGGAATGTATCTCTTTCACTGAGACAGAACATTTTAATTTCCCAACACCTTTTAGTGATTGCTTCAATTTCCGAAGATTTTGATAAAATCATGTGGTTTTAGAGTATCAGGATTGAATACCCTGCTCCAGCAGCAATTTAATGAAATGCTGTAGTTTCACAGCATTTCATTTGACATAACCTAGCTCAGAGGTCTAATAAATGCAGTGTGATAAATGTTGGAGCTACGATTGTAAAAATATACTTGTAATTGGGTTAATATGCCTTAAAATACTACCCATCAGTTATCTTTCTTCTCACCGTTATATGGCTTGCACTGTAAAGACTAAGCAATGCAGTTTACCCGTTTCCCCTGCTATCTCCTTTTCTTCCTGCTCTTGTAAGAGCTCCTTCTTTTCAAGCATTTGATTATGGCAAGCTGTACATATTCTCCAGTGCTACAAATTCTCCTTCACACCCCAGAACCTCAATCTAAACTCTTCATATGCTTTTCGTAGTCATCTGGAAGATATTTAAAAAAATAAGGCAGACTCTTTAAAATGAAAGACAAATATATAAATAAGCATACAGAATACAACACAAGCTGCAAAGGAAGGTTTTGACAAGTGTTATTTTCCTGTAGTATATTGGATGTGTTTCAGTAATAAATAATAGAAGTATCACAGTTAGGAGATTAGAACCAGCAATACAGTTTGACCTTCTAATTATTGGTAGTGTGTGTGTATGTGTGTGCACACACATGCATGTGTTATATCACGACAGTGCCGTAAGATGGAAAATCTTCTGTGTAAACTGGTACTTTTGCATACTGTGCTTTAGGTGAGAGAGTCAGAATTCCTTTTCAGTTAAATTCTGATATTTGGTGTGTTTCCCCAAATTGGAAATGTTCCTGTTAATTTTCAATACGTGAATTAGAATTTCAAGGACAACTAATTAATTTACAATGATTATTTCAAGCAACAGGCGAATATACTTACCTCCCGCTGGAGTCTGAAATCCCTTGTTAGACTTTGAAAATAGCTATCTGAAGATATATAGCTGTAGCTGAAATCTCACTGTGTGAAACTGCTGCCTCTGGGGGTGTGTGCATGCATCATTGCTCATCGGTCCTGCAGAACTGATATGAATAATCCTGTACTTATAATTTTGCTATATATACCTTCTACATATATGCACGTGCAATGCATTATGCAAATAGTGCACCAGGTAGGGATGATATGAAGAAGCATGCTGTCCTTCACATGGCATCCAGCTTGGAAGGAAGGGCTGAGGGAGCAGAGCCAGGACCGAGATGCTATCTGCCACACTATATAGGATAACAGAGGTGGAGGAATGGAGAGGCTTCTGAGGCCGTGTGAAGGCAGTGGCGAGTCATTCGACAAGCTAACCATGAACTCGGACGAGGGGAGAAGCAAATCAGCCTGTGCTCTACCTACCCTGGGGGCAGCCAAGCCATCACTCCCATCCAGTGGCCAAAGATCAGAGCGCCATGAAATAGCTGTAAATATGGGGCTCAGTCCCTGTGTCCAGGTAGTAGAGTTCACGCATTTCTTCCCACTGCTGTCTTAGGTGAGTCTCCATGGTCGGTGCCTCCCAAGGCCTAACATCAAGTAGTAAGGATAGCTTCATGTAAGGTTTGTAGTTGAAAGTCTTTGTGGCCACACGAGAATAGTCACATAAATCCAGCTTTCCCACAATTTACATGGCTTTCCTACACAAGGGGCAGCAGATGGCTTTTAGAGTCCCCTGTTCTTCTAAGCACATGCCAAAATCTACCATTACAGTTATATGAAAGTGGGCAAGACTCAGTCCTGGAAGGGTGCTCAGCGTAATGTGAGATTACAACTTCAAATGCAGATACAGGACAGACTTGTCAGTGGAAATTTCTTCCTAAACTGTCTCTCTTCATTAGGGATAAAAGGTCTTTTACTTCCCTTAAAGCAGATTTGAGAAGCTGAATATAGCAATACTGCTGTTCCCTCCATTAAGAGTTTGCAACTGAACACTTGGACCGAAGTAGTTAAAACTGGTGCAAGCTCCAGAAAGTCCAAACACAGTCTAAGTGGTTCCTCAACATGTAGGACTGCCCCAGAGGTAGCCAGGAGCAGTAGGTAATCTGTGTGAGTGAGAGCTCATCTGTGGCCATAGAGTAATGCCTGATGCTTGTCTAATAAGAATGATAGAAATGACACACTTGAGTGCTTAAAATTAGTCTTCTCATTTACACTGTGTCACATCTATCTTTGGGGAGGGTTTTTTCCACGCTTAACTCCAGCTGTTTTACTGAGAGTCTACACTTTGCCAGGCAGCCAAATCCCCTCTGTAGTCACAGGAAAGATCTGCTCCTCTCAAAGGCAATTCACCCTGTCCCAACATTGCTCTGAGACAGGCAGGACGACTCATAGTTGAATCTTTAGGTTGGAAAAGACCTTTAAGACTGTTGAGCCCAACTGTAACACTGCCAAGTCCACCACCAAACCACTTCCTTAAGTGTCTTTTAAACACCTCCAGGGATGGTGACTCCACCACTTCTCTGGGCAGCCTGTTCCAGTGCTTGATAACCCTTTCTGTGAAGATGTTTTTCCTAATCTAATCCATTCTAAACCTCTCCTGGAGCAACCTGAGGCCATTTTCTCTTGCCCTATTACTTGTTACCTGGGAGAAGAGACCAACACCCAGGATCCAGAGATACAACTTTTACAAAGTAAAAACTAGGAGAGATGAACCTAACTGTGCTTTGTCAAAGTAGTTGCGCTGATATTCTTTAGTAACAAAGCGCTTTTTGCAGAGACATGGTTTATCATCAACTGGAGGTGGTTTTGGAGCCATTACGGGGGTTCCCTGGGCAAAGGAAGATCTGAGGACATTCTTGCATGAAGCAATTGTGATAGGGACTTCTTCTGGGACAGCTATGCATGTCATTTAAAGCCCCTGTGTGTCCCATCATTTCAACAAGAGTGTGTAGCCTCCTCGTGTGAAACACTAGACGATCACATGTACTACGGGGCAAGCCATCTCTGGCTGAAAGAGGCAGATTCCAGGCCATCATAGCTACCAGCAAGGGGTAAAGTGGGAAATGGGTAGGCTATGAAACAAAATGAAAAGGGTAGACCTGTTGGACCCTCAGAGTTTCCCCCCTGTGAAAAGGCTACACTCCTATCTCCCGAGGCTTCGACAGCAGATGCAAGACTGGGGGAAAGCCCCGCTGGCAGACAGGCTGGAGAAGACCTAAGAAGCCTCTTCCAGCTCTCATGTCCATGCCTTCTTTGAGCTTTGCAGTGAGTGCCCTGCCTTTCCACTGCTGTCACGTAGCCTGGGAGCACATTTACATATTCTGAATAGGGCAATTAGCGCTCTCTCCTTTCCCCGTGTCACTCGCACCTGGTCTCTGACATTCGTGCCTCATCAGTACTAATGGCCCAGCCATTAGCAGTCATTGTTTCTATCCCACTGACCCCCCTGATTGGCAGAAGCATCCACCTGCCTTCCCCCCAGCACAGAGCCTGACATTTAATAGCCCAGTTTAATACCAGAACCTCTGAGTACATAAATAAAAAACAGACAGGCCCTACCTATATTTTATATGGCTAGTGAGAGATGAATACATGCTTTTTTGATCATGATTAATGCTGCTGTTTATTATTTTTATTGCAGTAGTCCTAGGAGGCTTAAATATCACATCCTATCTAGGTGCAGTACAAATTCATCGGAAGAAGATGATTTTTGTTCCTGGAAGAAGACACCCCAGACCATTCGAGCAACTTTCTTCTTGGACTAGTAGCAAAAAAGACTTAACGACTTTTAAGAGGGAGTTCAGAAAGTTTATTAGATGATATAGCGGATAACTACATGGGCTTGGTGGTGGTGACTTCAGAAATCACTTTCAGCTCAAAGTGCTGATGTTCTGCTGAGCAGAACCACCCTACTTTCTGCACATCATGTGATAAAACCCTGGTGTCTTCTGTATCACAGAAGAATGTGCCTTGTTAAAGAGAATACATAGTTTAAATATTATAACTCTTTCACTCTGCTGTCCTGCTTCTGCCAGACAGTCTGATCCCTGAAGGCTTAAGGTCCAGGCACATATGAGTAAGAATAGCAGGAATTCACCTTCATTTTGCACAGTCATCTGTTTTGGCACATGTAAGAACAAAGACTCACCTGCAAATTTCCTTTCAGCCTCAGCCCAGTCGTGAAACAAAAGCTTAGCCAAGTTCAGCTGAACACAGCTTTGTCCTTCCTGATTGCTTTTAGGCTGCTTTATTCCAGCCCTGCGCCGGCACCCAGAAAACTCACTCCTGGTAAGCCTGCTTGTCCTGTGCTGTCCACAGCCCAGCTGCAAGTACAGGACCATAAGTGGATTCTAGCCCTCAAAAGCTATTAAAATAACGTGCATGAAGTTGGTTAAGCAGCTAATCTCCTCAAGACCTTTCTGAAGTGAACCTGTCTTTCTGAAATTTATGCTGGTGTTAATGTAAATTATTTAACGGTGGTCAGCTGAGGTCCAGCTTGCTGCTCCACCCACAGCTTCAGAGATAATTAAGCCCTATGTTAAGGGCTTTTTTAAGACTTTCCTGTAAACTGTGCCACAGGATTTGTGCCTGACCCCTATGTTGATTTGGATTTTACCTTGAATGAATAATGTTATCTGTATTATAGCTGTCACAGATGAAAAAACAACTTCTACAGATGAGTGAATCCATTTGTTGGTTTATGGATCCCAAATCCTCCAAGGCAACAAATCCATCTGTCATCGCTGAATGCTTGTGTTTTATTTGGTGCTGCGAGTCAGCTGACAGGTATTAAAATGCACATGGAAGTGGACAGATCTTTGCTGACTTCCCAGCAGAGGAGACCCATGGGTGTTTTTATTCCAGCACATGCAATGAAATAACATAAAGTCAGGAAATCCATTCCTAGGGGATAGTACAAATTGTCTAAGCTAGTAAGACATCAATATTTGGTCCATAGGCCTTTGACCTCACCATCTGCCTAGGTCACACTAGCCCACTGTTTGCTTCCTTTTACTTACAGCTCTTTTCTTCCAAGCTGGGTGCATTTTAGGAAAACTGCACTCCCTGGGCCAGTCTCTTCTGTTCCTCTTCAACTCATATTTCTTGTTCTCTGTCTTAATTCTTCCCTTCTCAATTCCTTGTTTGTGTTAATTGTACCTCAGAAGGAGCCAAATAAGAAGTTGCTGATAAAAAAATTAGCTAGGGGAAAACACAGTTGTAGCAATGTGGGAATTTCTTTCTCTATGGTGTTTTCAACTAAGAGCCCAATTTCTAGGCATCTGTTCAACTTTCGTAGATGAACACTACAGCACTCAGTTTGAACGGTTAAGGATCAACTCAGTTGGCTCATTACTGATGACTAGTGCCATCCAAGATGTCCCAGAGCATCCAAAATGTGTGACTGGTCAATTAAACTGTGTCTTTTGGATAAGGAGAGATGATGTTCATTCCATGGGGCTTTAGGCAGCTACCTTAATTTGTAGACCTTCCAAAACTCTTGCTAGGATCTCTCCAGACACTGAGTCAAAGCAGTTTAACTTGCTTCTTGCTCTGCATCACTCTTAGAGGAACCTGTCTTCTCCTGACTAAAAAGAAAACCCGGATAACTAAGTGAAGTATCTAAAGTTGGTGTGAATAATCCCTGATTTGGACAGCCCAAACACATAAATCATCTAACCTTGGTTGCACTGTCTAGAGTAAAAGAAAACTAATGCACTGTCTGACAAAGTTAAAAGCCCAATGTGGACGGGATTTGAGGATAAAATCTGCAAGGCCACCATTTTTTACAGACCTCTGCTGAATCATGTCTATTTGGGTACTGGGTATTGGTTTGGCCATCCATGATCAGCACCTGGTGTCTTACAGAAACAAATGGAAAGAAGATTGTCTTCTTACAGAGAGAAGCTAACCCCAGCCAGGCAGGGAGCATGTATGCCCCTAACAAATCAAATCACCACAAAGCCAGGACTTTTCAGACTTTCTGCTTGGGTTACTTTACCAGGTACTGTCCTTCAGTGGCTGAATTTTGAGGAGAAGAAAGGCCCAAATGACCCATTCAGAAATTTGCCCTTCTTTGCTGACCTTTCAACTGAAACAAGATATCCCTGTATTAAGAACAAAGGTTCTCTCTCCTTCTGTAGAATCCATCCCATCCCAACAATTCCTGCATTTACAGCTTCTTTCTTCTTTATTACTGCTGGTTATTGTTTAAATAAAGCACGCATTCTGGTAAATAGCAATTGCTCGAACATAAGCAACTTTAAAGGCAAGAAGTAGCCCTTCCAGTCTCTAGATGAAGGATGATTTGAAATGAATTGATGTGTTCTGACTGGTGAGTCAAAATAATTCAGTCTTCCCCCCCCTCCCAGAGTTAAACCAAGTCTATTTTTTCAAACCATATTTGATATCTTATTGTTTATTTTCGGTCAGCAGACAGCAATTTTCAAGAACTGCTCTTGATATACAGCTCTGATATCTTACAGGTCACATGTCATTCAAGAAAGGTCAACGATTCATTTAAAGTTTCATCATTCTTCACATAAACAGGCAAATAGTATTTCATTCACAGTGCAGGGTTTTGTGGGGGTGATAGGCCTCCGTAGTAGTAGCAAAGTCTATGTAATCTTATTCCCTGCCTAAGAAAGCGAATTGACATTATTGTCATTACCTTATCATCTATCTTGGAGAGCTTCCAGTAAAAGTATGTGCACCTAAACAGAATTTTATTCAGAGTCAATTCTAAGGAGTTTTTTAGGTCTCTGTTTCTTGCCCTTATTTTTTCTCATCGTTCATAAAAACTGAAATAGTGTTATACAATTATACCTTTCTGGCTTGTTCAGTCAGAATACCTAGAGGCAAATATTACAATCAAGCAATAGTGGCATATACTTCATTGGCAACTGATTTGTTACTGTTTGCTAGAATTAAATAATGATTTTGACTGTTGCTGATTCCTTTAGAAACAGCACCTTCAGTAGACAACGCACTTTTTAAAAACAACCTTCTTATATCCAGGCAATAATCCCTGGTTTAATTAAACCTGAAAGACTTTTAAGAAATAAGATGCAGTTTTCATAGGATAAGTGATCTGTTTTCTGTTTTCTTTCTGTGCTGTCCTCAGTGTAGCATTTCAAGCTAGTAATTTCACTGAGTTACTTTCATGAAATAAATAATAATGTGAACTTCTCAGTCTGGACCCAAATGAACCTGCCTAACCACCATCTTAAACCATTTTCATTGGTGTTTTAGAAGCAAGTTTCGTAACAGGAGTGAAAAAGCAGATCTAAAACAAAAAATAATAACTTTTTTCTATATAATTAAAGATCTTTTTTAGAAACATTGCTGACTACTGAGGTCCTTCTGCTCCCATTAGAGCTCCCCAGATGCAGAACAGAAATGAGACATTCAATTGCTTTATCTGGGGCTTTGGGTGAGTTAGGCTTTGAAGGAGACTTCTGAAAGTGTCGGTGTGCCTAGTTCCTGCACTTCAATGTTTTGGTAGGCACCCTTGCATCTTCTGGAGTCTGAATACTTTTCAACATCTACCGCTGCTTGCTCAACATCACCCATGATCCTTTCAAACAATGCAATCATTTAAAGGAAGATGGACACCAAGAGTGTTCTGAAAACTCCATTCAGTATCTTCTGTCTCATTAGCTGTTCATTGTCTTTACAAATCTGGCTGTTAGTCTCTATAAGTTAGTGATGAGACCGCCCTGAGCTGAAGAAGAGGTTTGCAGTGTGTTCTGCACCAGCTAATTATAAACGCAAAAGTGTGAACAACAGAAGTTACAGAAGTATTCAAAGACCTGTACGATTGACATTGGTGGTACAGAATAGAAGGTAAGTTAGCAGTAGCAGTCAAAACTTCCAAAGGTACTGAGCAAGTGGAGATTTCCAGTGAGATTAGTGAGTCCTGCTGAAATTTCCAGCCTGTGGTGCAAAACCATGAGATTTTTATTCTTGTCTCTGTTTACATTATAGAACTAGATAATTTATTGCTTGAAGATCTCTACATGCCAGTTTTTCAAGCAATACATGCAAGTAATTAGTATCGTATCATGAAGTTGCTGCTTTAGTGTGGAGTTCTTTTATCCTCTTAGAGGGCAGAAGTTTCTAGGGGTATTTGCACCTTTTGACATTTACCAACATTTATGTGTGCTCATGGAAAAGTAATTGTAGAAACTAACGCTTGGAGCTTGTCCCTGGAAGGATTCTGAGTTAGCTGCCAACATCTAAAGGGGAATAATAGGAGAGTCTTCCCATTGACTCATTGTGATGGGTTTCATGCCTAGATGGTGGGGCTGATGTCTCTCTCATGACAGCCCAGGGTCAAGCCAGGAGGAGGCTTGTTTCTTGGTTATTGGCATTCCCCAATTTGTAATTGTACCTGTGTGCTCCTTCTGGTGTGTGTGGAGATGAGCCTTTTGATACATAACCCAACACACATAAGTTCAGCAGAATCCTTGCAATGAAGGTAGCATTTACCTCTCTGTATAGTTTAATTCAGGAGAAGTTCAAGATAAAACTTACTTGCACTTTGGCAGCTCCCTGGCACACAGCCTGTGTGTGAACTTCATTTCTGGGGGAATTAATTTCTCCATTCATATTGGAAAGTGTTGGCAGGATAGAGTCTTCAGTAAGAGAGAGAGAAAGCTGTTTGCATTTTGCAACCTGACAGAGAAAATGTCTTTGCTAACTAGGAGCAGAATGAATTTGATAGATTGAACATAACACAGCAAAACATTTTCACTTCATGAAATATTTAAAATGCTTTTGAAAGGGGTCCTCTTTTTTTTAAATAGCTACTTTTAATTTTGGAATCCAAAACCAATCTCTCTTTCACATTCCTATTACTTGTGAAGGAAGATATCTTGTTGGGTGGCTTGAGGTAGAAAACCTCCTGCTTGACCTGTAGTGGCTTATTGCAAGATCTCTACTTGCACCTCTGGGGGTCTTGTAGGCGAAATTTTCTGACTGAAGGGATACAGGTACATGTGTATGTATGAATTACAGAAAATTTTGCAAACTTTTATTGTTGACATTTTTCCACTCTTCAGTTTTACAGCAGTATTAAGGAGGAGCTACAGACTGCATTAGAAGGTTATTATCTAGTAGAGTGTGGATACACAGGGAATTTTTGGCAGGCAGAAAACAAACAATGAATCTCTTTCCTTCACCCCCCAAAAAAAAGAAAAGAAAACAGACATAAAAGTCAAAATAATGTCAGGGACTTCCATGCAAGAAGAAGCTTTTGGAAAACTGGGTTACTTCAAAACTTCTGAGATCATAGTCACTTTCTTGAACAGAGTGACGTTGATTTTTCTGCTCTTGCTTTTATCTGACTTGTGAGTGGGTGATGCTGAGCAGGTCCTAAGGGATGTCACATGCTAATCATTCCCACAAATGTCAACAAGGACCAAGGACATTCACCCACTCTTGGGGTGGAATATGCAGCCTCGCCAGAGCTCTCCCTGCCTGTGCAGAAAAAAAGCACGTGACATTGGCTTAGCACCACTCTGAAGTAGTTACCCGCAACATCATGAAGGTGCTCCCTCTGAACAAAATTTACCTTGTTTTTAGCATTTATAGTTAGTGACAAAAACCAGAACACAAACCTGAGGCTGTTTTTCCCCAAGCTTGACCGTTCCTAGGTAGTCTTAGTACATCTCTGCCTTCTTTCCTATTCCTCAGTAAGACAAACAGACTCCGAGTGAAGTTAAATATTCCCTGCTAGAACTATTTCCTTGTAACTCTCTTTAGAAACCAAGCTAAATAGAAAACTGTAGGCAGGATCCTTAAATTTGCTGCCTTATTATAGCACTCCCTCCATATTCTTTGACTTTCCTTTTACTCTTATATATCCTGTAATCCAGAGGGCCTAGGGATAAAACCAGCATCAGCGAAGCCGTGGAGTGTTTGTTGCCAGCTCCAGCTCTTGTTTGGGATGAAAAATTGAGACTGATCTGCACTTTGGGAAGGATCTTGTAGTACTTTCTTTATCAAAATCACTGCTCTGGAAGTAGTGGTCTCTGTCCGTTGGTGGGTTGGAGGATGTGGGGGTAAGGAATGTGCTCAGCTCCAGCTGCAACATCAGAGTAACCAAGGGTACAACCTAGCCCAGCAAAAACATCTCGGTCAACATAAGAGAAGAGTCAAACAGGGCATCAGCATCCGACCCTCAGTGTTCAGGAGATGGATTTATCACTCTCACAAAATTTTAATAAAGCAATAAATTACAGCCCTTGTAGATTAGCACTTAGAGCATGGATTTGAAATGACAATACAGGATTGAAGGGCTTTCTGGGCCTTACTATCGATCCATGCGCAGGCCAGTCAGTTAAGAATCATTTTCAGGACCCGGTTCGTTAAGCTTTGAATTTGCATCTGCACACTGAATATGTGTGTATATTTATGTTTGTGTAATAATTGAGTGACAACGTAAATGGCCACATACAGCACTTAAAAATCTGTTTTAACAGGCTTTCAAAATAATTCAAATGTTTACTTAAATTTTCTGCTAAGTAGCACTATGCACAGAATATGTAACTGTCATTAGAAGGATGCAGTAAGAAATTTCGATTAAAGTGGTGTTTCACACAGCAGATGACAATTACTGAAGCCTACAAACAACACATAAAAGGATTGCTTTGTGTTAGAAAGCTCTTCCTGATTTTTGTGGGAGCTTTTTGGGGTGTACCACTAATAGAGTTTCTCTTTATTGCCAACGTGGCTTCTTTTTGCTGTTCAGATCCAACTGAAAGCAATGGAAAAAGTGATCTTAAGTATCTTTTTTTGCCACCAGCATGCAGTGAGGTGGGAGAAAACAGCAGGGGTTCTGTGCAAGAGCCGGTCTAATGAAGAATATCATTAACTTTGCTTCTCTTCTTTTCATTGTAGGGCCCAATATTAAAAGATGTGTCAGCAAATATTTCCTGGACGCAGAGGTGCTGTTCCTCCAAGGATGGATTTTTTTGGTTTTTTGCAACAATCTACTGGGTAGAAGCACAGATAATTTGAGATTGTTGCTCGCAGCCATTATACTCACACATAACAATCTCTCTTAGAATTAGTAGAGATCCTTAAGATTGATGCTGATGTAAATGATAACAGAATTTGGCCCGTTATGGGTCAAATGGGTATCCTCTCAGCAGAGGTCAGTAAGGATGAAATTTGAATTCCTTGTTGGGTTCTTGTTTTAGGTCAGGTGGAATCTAGAGCTCTGGCTTCTACAAACATGTTTATGGTTTGTGTAACTGCAGGCAACACAAGCACTGGATAGTACCTATATTTAATTTTCTTGTCTCTGAGATTCTCTGAAGGTTCTTATTATAAGACCTTGCTTTATATTGCTTATAATTTTTTTGAATGTGAAATGGTCTGGTTGAAATTCCCCGTGTTAGATATAATATTATGCTGCACCTCAAGTACTGTGTTCTGTTTTGGGCCCCTCACTACAAGAAGGACATTGAGGTGCTGGAGCGCATCCAGAGAAGAGCAAAAAGGCTGGTGAAGGGTCTGGAGAACAAGTCTTATAAGGAGCAGCTGAGGAAACTGTGGTTCTTGAGTCTAGAGAAGAGGAGGCTGAGGGGAGACCTTATTGTTCACTACAACTACCTGAGAGGAGGTTGTAGTGAGGTGGGAGTTGGTCTCTTCTCCCAAGTAACTAGCGATAGGAGAAGACAAAACGGCCTCAAGTTACATCAGTGGAGGTTTAGACTGGATATTAGGAAAAATTTCTTTACTGAAAGAGTGGTCAGACATTGGAACAGGCTGCCCAGGGAAGTGGTGGAGTCCCCATCCCTGGAGGTGTTCAAAAAGCATGTAGATATGGCACTAAAGGGTGTGGCTTAGCAGGCATCATGGTGTTGAGTTGACTGTTGGACTTGATGACCTCAGAGTTCTTTTCCAACCTTAATGATTCTGTGATTCTATAGTTCTCCTGGCTGCAAATTTTGGGAACATTTCAGCTAAACAGTTGAAGTGCTTCTGAGTGTGAAATTATAGGAAAATACACTGTATTGCATGTAGAAAAAAAATTCCTTTTCAGTAGTTTAGTGGGGATATGTATCTTTGTTACAGTTTAAAGCGTAGGACAGAAAATTAAGAGATTCCTGCTCTGCCTTCACCAGGAAAGTCTTCTGAAATATGGCTACATTGTAAGAATTTGTGTGAGGCATTAGAAATCTCCTAGATGAGGAAAGCCAGTGATTTGCTCTGTAGTAGGCAAGGTCCTTTCTGAAAATGTGGGATATAAATGGTACTTTCCTAGCAATTTCTTCTAACACTGCTGGAACAAGGTCTGGTGGATTTTCTCTCCAGTATGGGACATGGACTCAAGTCATTTGACTTGAGTATGGCGAGGGAGGTGGAGAGGGTAGCCTGCAAGAAAAGCTGAAAGCTGTTGAAGAAAAGGGTATTTGTCTGGGAAAGAAACTGGGAACAGAGCAAGAAGGGAGACGATGGATGGAGTAGGGAGGTGAGGGGTGGAAAAACAAGACAAGCCAGGCAAAGAGACTGGAATGAGGACAGTGGTGCACAGCAGCAGGGACAATCTTTCTTTCCTGAGTTAGAGGGTGAGTGTGTCATCAGTAAATCCCCAGGAGTCAGGAAAGGAGACTGATTTCAAAAAGGGAAGATATCTGCCATGATATCGCTGAAGGTATTTTAGGTTCTTACGAGGGGAAAGCTCCTGGCTCCTGCTTGAGCTGGGCCAAGGTCTCTCAGATGAGTCTTTTAAGATGCTGCAGATTCTAGTGCTGCAATGTGCAGAAATGTCTGGGCATGCCACCTTTACCTTCCCCTGTATAAAAGCAGACCTAAGTTATGCCTGTGTTTCTGGGTCTATCAACACCCAGGCTTTCAGCACATATCCATGGAGCTATAGGGTAAAAAGCATCTTCCAGCCCACTCAGCTTCTAAAACTTGCTGTGGTCATCATTTATTACAGTTATTACAAGCCACCAAGATTGTGCTTGAGGCCTGAAATCCTCATCTCACTTATGGCATTCGTATGACAGTGATTCCTTGTGATGCAATTCTTGCTTTGAATAAAAAGCATTGGAAATCACGTTTCATGCCTAAGTTGTGTAGTAAAAAGCTATTACGGTTGACAAGCCAAATACCAACAAAGAAGAAAACATCAATATTCATCCAATACTTCCCTAGGAGACACCTTAGGATTAACTGTTATTTTTAGGAGCCATTCTGATGATTTATTCGCATAGAAGCTAGAAAACACACACTGCGTGGGGTCGGGGCTGCAAGAAGAGAAGTGTAGTGGCATGCCAAGCTAGAGGACTCTCTTTCTGCCTTGGGACTGCCTGTCTGCGTGATGTTGTTCATGACACCAACCAACCACATCCCTGACATGCCAGTGAAAGAGCGGTCACCTGAGGCTGAGTGAGGCAGCGGCTCCGAACCTTGCTCAATGGAGCCAGCAGTGATTGCTCTCCTGACCACAACAGACTGCTCCTGCACGAGATAACCGCTCCTGTTGAGTTCCTATGTTAGCAGTAAGAACCAGCAATCACCTGAACAAGTTATCACTGTTGGCTGCTCAGTGGCATCCATGCCAGGCAGCAAAACAAAGTATGGCAGCAACCATGTCTGCTTCACAGCACCTTTGCTAGTGCCAGGACCTCTGCCATGCAGCTGAGAACAGGTTTTGGTGCCCGGTGGGAGCAGAGATAGGGAATATATGGCTGGGAAAGTAGGTGGGAGAGTAGTAGAAGCCCTCAAACTGGGTCTTGGTTTAGGCAAGTGGAGATGGGAAATGGGCAGGAAAACAGGGTAGGAAGACACTCTTTTTACTTTACACTCCAGGTCAAATTCCCCTTTCACTTCCTCTGCAATAGGCAGAAGAATCACAGGTCTCATATATTCAAACCACACCAAATACAGGCAAGCAGGGTCATAATTCTTTCCTAAGGATGGGATGAGGGTAATGTGTAGTAAACCAATCACAGGGTCACCCACAGAACGATGACAATAAAACACAATATTGACCAGCTGCTCCCTTTGTGCTGAATGAGGCAGGACTGCCAGGGAAAAAACTAAACTGTCACTGAAGACTGTGTCATGATGTCCTAGCGACCAGGCCATGTTAGCTCTGGTATTTCCCAACCTTCAAGTGCAATTTTTCAGACTCTTTCATGTCATGGTGTACGCATGTAGACACATGTATGTAGTCATATGTGTCCACCTGCAGAAGCACATATATTGGAGGGTTAACACTAATTGTACACATACAGATAAAATGAGACTTTGTTCATGCTACTGGAACTACCCAGTCAAAGCCAGTTCTAAAAATTAATTTCAAGGTTTGTCTTTTAGTTTAAATGTACAGCATGTTGTGTTACATACAGTAAAATCCTGACATTAATAATAATCACAAGCAGAAGTGTGCATTGCTGTGACGCATTTGCCTCACTGCTTTCAAACATGGTACAAATGAACACACATTTTTATTGGAGCAATCCCCACCTCTCTTAGCTGAACTTCTCATCCTTACATTAAATTTTGGGTGCTTGTACAGCTCTATTAGCCTGACGTTTGTTATTTCGGGGCTTGTGGCTTAAAGACAATTAGTCTATCATCATTGTTCCCATCAAGGAAATGTGCGTGAACACATTTTGCTCCCGAGTCATACATTTTCTCCTGGTGAACATGCAAAGCTTAAAGTACATCAGCAGAAACAGAAAGAGGAGACTAATCCCAAAGGATTAATATGCTAAGTATATTAAAAAGTCACTCTGTTCCAAATTTAAAAGGATGTTATTCTTAAACTAAAATTTTACTTCAAAATGAAAAATTAATTCAGTTAAAGCAGCTGTTTTCTTGTTTTAGTTCTGAGTTGCTCGAGCTCTTCACCAAACACACAGCAGCCTACATGTATACCTACATATGCACTCACAGGGAAAGTTTTCAACAGTGTATTACACACAAGAGCAAGCAGCAGATTGCTTAAGATTACCCCGACATCCTGGACCAGTCTTGGAGCAGTAATATCTTCATGTTTGCTGTCAAGGCCTGTCACCCCGGCTGACCAGCAGCGACGCCAAGGCAACCCACATTACTCAATCAACTTTAAGTGTTATAAATACTGAAGTCCATAAAAAAGTACAATGTAATGATGACTTAAACAAACCCAATTCATCATCCCAGCTGCACACACATCATTTCCCCCAGGGTGACCAACAAACCAGCAGTGAACGTAACCCAGGCCAGATTCAGATTCCATTTCTCTTCATCATTTTGACTTTTGGGTTTACCCTCCTCCAAAGGAAAAGAAAAAATATCCCCTTAAAAATTAATAAAAATCTCACAAATTAAAAACAGCTCAGCTATCCAAGTCTCCTTTTTGTTGTTGTTGTACTTATGTCCATGCATTTTGCTTCTAGTGATATAAAGGGAAATTCTTCAATTTAAAGGTCAAATGGGGGCCGTTTGTTTTAACCCAGTGAACCACGGCAATGGTATTCACATATATTATCTTTTGTCCTTCAACAGTTGTTAGACTTGTAGCCAGAGGGGAGGCTTGGCAGATTTGCTTGCACTGATTTTTTTAAGATATAAAAAATACTAAAATTTCTGCTGTTAAGTGTGGTTGATTGAGTAATATTCTGAAAATCAAATCGATACCAAATCTGATTTTCAGTTAATGATAAGGCACATTCACCAGCGCTATTAAAGTTTATTGGTTTCATTCATCTAAAGAGGAAAAGTAAAGAGTCACGATTCAGTGTGGTCTGTCCCCTCTCCTGCCTCCATCCTCTTCAAACTCCCCCTTGATTTTATGGTTCCCCCTTTGCTAATCACAGAAATGTTGTAGAAGAGAATAGTTAATTATTGTTCCACCTTTCAACTCCCAGGCCCTCACCCCAAATTCCCTCTCCTTTTCGTTAAAGGATTGCAATTACAGGGTGGGCAACTCGGCAAAACCAGATTAAAGAGAACTGATACAATGTGCTAGTAAAAGCAAGGTTTCAGCTACTTTTCATTTTCACACAACTGTGGGAACAATCCAGTTTGCTTAGACTGGGATTAGTCATTTTTCGTCCTGAACTGCTGCGTCTGCTTTTTCTGCTGTTGAATTACTGCTGCTTTCCTCCCCAGAGGTGGCTGCATTTTAAATCAGACACTTTTTGCAACAGGTGTAGAAGCACAGTTTGCAAAGTTTAGATCTTTTTCTATCCTGTTAAAATTAGATGAAAGGAATACGGTAATCAGTGGGGCTGGAAATCTGTAACTGGCATCAAAATTCGGCTTTGGCCTTTGCTTGTGTCTGCAATAACATCAAACTTGTTGGGACACTTCAGTACGAAGTACAGTGCAGTGGCTGCTTGCCCTTGAAGATGTTGCAGCTTTTTTTTTCAGACTGGAAACGTGACCTGAACTGAAGCTGACTCTTTCCTATGAAAACTTTTAATGAACTGGTATTTTCTAGCGAAAATACCCAGCTTGCTAAAATATTTGTTCATGGACCTGAAAAAAGTGCTCTTGACATCCTTTTCCCCAAGGATCATACAAAAAAAAGGTTACAATGAGACAAAAATAAAAATACAACTTGTGGAAGAAACTTAGATATTTAAGTTTGTTTTAATCAGAAATTCAGGGGGAAAAATGATAATTTTCAGCTCTTCATCTCTGAAGGTACAACACCCTGTTCTCTCTGTTACGACTTAGATGCCAGGCTGTTCCTTATTTTGCATCTCCACAGTCTTTAGCACAAGGCCAGATCTTGGCTCTTGGCTCTGCCATCATACACTTGCTGCAAATAACATAGATCTGGAGTGATGCTGCAAATTGCTGCACTGTTTATTTTTGGCAAGGACCACGATGTAGAAGATAGATGAGACATAGTTTGGGGATAAGTTTTCAAGGGACAGTAACAAAAAGAGAATTGAGATGCTCTTTCAGCGCCTGCACAATCCACCGACTTCTTCAGTCGTATTTTCCATTTCTTTCTGTTGAACCACACGGATGCAAATCAAAGCACTTGCCAGGAGATTTTTGGTTACTGTGTGGATTTCAAAAGCTATTACTCTGGTTAACTTTAAACAATAAAAACATAGTCCTTTCAGATATAGAAATTACATCAATATGTTAGAGTGATGGTGGAGGCCTGAGTTGTCCCTAAGCCTGAGGGGAGCAGAGAAATTGTCATCTTCTGTTCTGGGGAAATAAAACTTCCCCAGGCAGGGCAGAGTGACAAGTCTGATGGACCCTCAGAGCTGCTCAAGGATGCGGACATCTACTATTGTCCTTTTACCAGTGGGAGGGTTGCTCAGTTTGTAAATATACCCATCAGTTTGCAATTTTGTCCCACCAGCTGTCTCACCCTGACTTTGTACAACAGTGAATTTATTAAGAAAGCAGGGGCGAAGATTACACAACTGGTCTTAGGTAGGCAGCAAATGCAGGTAAATACAAATGAACTGGGGATGTGACACTGCAAAACTCTTGAAGCCAGTGTGAGATCTACTCTGCCTCATGAGAGATATGCAGCATCTCACAAGCTTGTAGCAAATAGTCTTAAATGGTTGTTTGCACCTTATTGAAACATGTTGATATTTACTCCGTTTAAGGTTGAAGGAGTTCAGTGTCTTTTTTGTTCTGGATGATAATTACCACGATACACAAATTCTGCTTGGCTTTGTTCCCATGTCTCCTATCAAGATCTAACATCAAAATTTGGATCTGAGTACCAGGCTGAAAAAAAAGTATCCAAAGAAAAGGCAAAATTCAACTGATAGAAGCCAAAATTTCTAACTGTAGAATAAGTTTGTGGGGCTTTTTTAATTGACCTTGGAATAAAAAATAATCTAAGAGGGATGAGAAGTGCTTTAGGCAGGGTTCGTGTCTTTCATGTGTGTATTTTTCTTTCATGTCATTTATTTTTCGCTTTATGGAGATTTTCTTGTTCCCTGAGTACCAGTAACCATTAGCGATTCTGCAGCATCTGGGCAGTTGCAGCTCATATATTCTCCCCTGAGTTGTGCACACTGCAGTTTGTATCAGTACAACGTTTCCGAGTCTTGCAAAAACGAGTGAGCTAATCTGGCAGCCTGCTCGCTATCTCACATTTCTAGTTCTGCTGTATGACCCAGCCCTCTGTATCATTTGCACAATCCCCTAACTGATATCTTCCTTTGGACTCTGGACATCTGTTTCTCTTGGTTATCAATGTCTGCTTCTGTAAGAAGACTGATACACTGGAAAAATACTTTAAAAAGTCAAATTTCCTGAGGCACTATCTCCAATGGGGCCACTATTTGTTGCATTCCTATATCCTTCGTTCTTTCTGTTTCACTCGCTTAGAAGAGTGAGTTTGCATGGGAAATTATGGTCTTGAATCCAGATGATCCTTTACATAGGTAAAGCTTCTGTCATTTTTCATTCACATGAATATTACAAAACTTTTTTTGCTGTACAGCTAGTATATTTGTTTTTTAAACATGCTGAGCTTCCCCAGATGTGTATAGTACATACCTTACCATTTTGTCCTTCATCAGTTCTTGAACTTATAGCCGGAGGCAAAGATGTTAGGATTTGCTTGAGCTGAGCAATACAATATTTTTGTCCAACTGTGAAGTTGATTAATAATTTGGAAATTAAATCAATATATTCTTTGATCTTCATTACAGTGGGGTTCGCACGTAAACCTTTTGTACTGGCATTCCCAGACTAAGTAGGGAAACAAGGCAAAACAAAGCTAATAGGTTTTGTGTCATTTTCCCCATGACACTGCAAAAATGAAATGAAACTCCAAGCATTAGCAGCTTGATGATAATTTTTGCTCTTTAACTTTCTTAATTATTCTTGATTATCAAAGCAGAAAAGGTTTTGAATGCTTCCCATTTGCGGTGCCAGAAGTGAAGTAATATACATATTTCAAAATTACCAAGTCCCTTTTTATCAGACAGTTCGGATTCTTTAGACAGTCATATAAAAAACAAAGCTCCAAAATCTGATGTCCTTTGATGGATAATAAAGGTTAATTTTCAGAGTCAAGGAGTGCTCTAATTGTTCAGCAATGCCGATAAAACCCCAGATAACTTTACCTGGGTAAGAAAATGTCTTAAGCAGTAAGAACCAAACTTCATTGAAGTCAGTGGGAAGACTGAAAATTTCAGGAGACTTATGCTGAGGTTCTATGTTCTTAATTCTGGTTAAATATGTTTGAAAGATTTGCCTTGAAATTCTTTCTGGTGTAAATTACACTGTAAATTTTCTTCAATAGGAAAGCCTTTATAACCATGCAAACATATTGTGTGCGCTTAGAAGGATCCTTCAGACTTTGAATCTGACAATAGTTCCCTAACACCAGTCAAAGCTGGGACACTCACCACCGAAAATTTCTGCTGCTGCAAGTGTTGGATATTTTTCCTGCTGGCATTTTGTGTTTTCAGAAATGTGTGGTGTCTGGGTACATAGCAAAACCATTAGACAAGCTTTGCAATGTACCTTGTGTAGTTGACAGAACAGAGTTTACTGCGGTCATTAAATCTTGCAGTCCCTGAAGGAGACATGATCAGGATGCAAGATGTACAGCCACTCTGTGGCAGGATTGACAATACTTACGTCCAACTCCGATCTTATTTGACTTCTGTTTATATAGCATTCAGTGTAATTTAAGGCTATATCCAGGCTTCAAATGTATCAGATTACCAGAAATCTGTTAAAAATAGCAACTGTCTCTTCATTTTTCAGTCTAAACCCAAATGAATGTCCCACTTTCTCTCTCATCAGTTTTCTGAAGTAGATCTTGAAGTTCAGGAACGAAACTTCCAGCTTAACAAATGGAGGTCTATTTGGAGAGGAAAAAAAAGAGCTGCCTCTTATGCCTTGATGCTATGCCCTTTCACTTCCCACCCACTTTTGCAAAACTACCTTTAAACACTGGCAGTTTTTCCATCTTTTGACCCAAGAACATGTCCCAGCTGTACTCCAGCTACATGCAGGAACTAAATCTAGGTGATGAAATGAGGCCACAATGTAGTTCGTCCAGAAATCATTGATTTGGAAGACCAGGCCTTTGTACCGGTTGTTTATGTAACATCTGTCATTTATGTAAAAGTATGTAAATTGGTCCTGTAGTTCAGATGATGCTTTAAAGAAACTGAAGGAATCCAAAGCAACCAATAAAATCCATCTCCAGGGCACCTCTGAACCCAGCTACAAACACAACATCATCATGTAGATCATCACCACTCAGTCAAATCCTGCAAATTTACAAAGCCTTTTATAGGGCAGAATTTAAACTAAGTTTATCAGGCTTGGAATGAGGTAATTCAGCAACTTAAGATGTGCAATTGTACTTGCTTTTGTGAAATCATATCCTGCTTGAGTGTATATGAGCTTATTTCCAGGCACTTCTGTGGCCAGAGCTACATGCAGAGTGAGCAGCATTTCAGAAGTTGCTCCATCATAACATGCTGAGATGTAGCTTAGGCAAGATCTTGTTTAACAACTTTGTTCCAGAATATTCCACTGGCTCCCTAAAATTAGTCCCATATATCTGCCCATGTTCAAATATCTCCCTCTAGGCCAGTTTGCCCATCCATTGTCAGCTGCCCTTTTATCCTATTGCCTCTTTTTCTTTACCAGTGACACCAGTCTCACCCACCTGACACTACTGACATTAAAAACTGCAAGGTTAGCTCCTCACTGCCCTTTACTCATCTCTCCAGGAACCCGCCACACTCTTCAAGTCTCTGGTCATGTATGAAATCACTCAATCAAGCACAGGTTGATGGGTAAATGGACATTGTTACTTGCAACTTCAAGTGAACTTCACCAGAAGCCCTTCCAAAGAGTTCTAGATACGGCCTTAAGATTTAGGGAGAATAACAAATCGAAGTAGATGTGTCCCCCTTCTTTTTCTTAGGCTCTGATCCTGCAAAATGACCTCTGAGACCCTGCAGGAAGGTAACTCTAACAGTACAAATTACAAAGCTCTATCTTGCTAAGGTCACTGCTATGTTAGAGTCCCTTTTTCCGCCTTGTCCAGAGGACATTTGAGATTCACAAGTCTCTTAGAAGTTCTCTGGTGCAAGCCGTAGCAGCTCAGGCAGCTTCCCGTTGTAATCCCCACATTTATGCGAGACGATAGCTCACACGAAGAGAAGTGAGGGGGTTGGAGATATTAATATTTAAGGACAAAGGTGATACCTTTGCATATGTTTATGTAGAATCTAGCACTACAGGGCTCTAGTCCTGAATGAGATTTCCAAGTCATGTTGTAATACAAACAAACAGTAACAATAGAGAAAGGGTAAGGGTAAGGGGAGGAGGGGGAAAGTTATGATTAATTTTTAACAGACTTCCTTCTCCTTTCCACAGAGAAGTTCAATGTGAAGTCAAAGTTCATTGACACATTCTCTGTAGTCGGTGGGATGATTGTTTTATATTAGCCATTGACTTGGCCTGCATTGATCCTTGAGAATGTATTGCACAAATCATTTTGCACTAAACTGCTCAATCAATGAAGAAATCTCCTGGAAAATTTATATTAAAAGTCGCTGTTTGCCTAAATGAGTTCCCTGTGCCCCATATTGAATATTTTGCTGATGAATTGAATGAGTTTAAATTTGAACATTGCAGACCCATTAAAGAATGAATTCTTAAATCAACTTCTGCCATTTATGATTGAAATGAGATTTCCCCTGCAATAGACTAGCTGTTATATAAATCAGTTGTGCATTTTATACTGTACCATAAACAAGATAAAATTCTTTAAAATACACAACAGGTGCCTTAAATCTTTTGATGCATCTTGTATTTATCTGATGTTGATTTTAGTATATTTACACCAGGTAACTAACATGGGTTTATAATAGAATGTAGTTTCTGAAGGTTAAAGAAGCCATAATCTTTGTTTTTAAATGCAACTGAGTTTTCAGGAATTATACTCTACATCACTGTTCACAGCTGAGATCTAAATTTAATCTAAAATAAATAATTGCCTCTTGCACTATAAAAAAGCAAACCATCTTGAGTAAGATTATGATTAGGGCAAACCTATCTTTTAGTGTGACATACAGGAACATTTTTTCTGCTATCTAGTTTTTAATATTGCAGAAAATAGTTGAATTTCTTTCCACTAGGACTCTCTGCACCTTAGATGACCTCTGTATTTACTGGCTCTAGTAAAATACTCAAGCTGGTATCAAAATTAGTCCATGCACTTGTCCAGTTTTGAAGTCATCCCACATACAGGACTTCCACTGACAGTTTGCTGGAGTGACTGGTGTCAGGGAAGTGGTTCAAAAACAGTTTTTTACATAGAACATGTTCAACACGAGGGATGGTTGTTTCCTAGTTAAGCTCCATGAGGAGGTCACTGCTGGAGTCAGACTTGATCTGCTGATCTCATGGGATGTTCCCCACGTTTCAGAGTTTGGACCAGGTGGATCTAAGAGGAGCAGTAAGCTCCAAATCACAATCCTTTTCCTCAGGGAACAGATTGAAGCGGAAATAAACTGAGACTATGAGGGTCAAATCAGCAGCTGGAGTAAGTCAGTGCACTTTATTTGATATCTAGGAAAGGTGCTAATGTGGGCTTTATGTACTCAGAAACTTTTGAATACACAAAAATTACAAAGATATATCATGGGGTGCTTCAATGAGCTACAAGCGAGGAGTAACAGCTGCATTGTGGATTAGCAGATAGGCAGGTCTGGAGGTTAATTTAACATTGCTCATTTCCTATCCTAGATAATGTGGCATTTAGAAGTGCTCACGGTATAAAATATGAAAAAAAATGCCAGCTCAGAGAAGGGAACATAACGAATATAGAAAATGCAATAAAATCTGGGAGCCAAATTAGAAATGCATGTTTTCACCATCCATCACTTCAGGACAGTGTATTTCTTCATTGGTGTTGCCTCACACACACCCTACAAGGCAGTTCTGGGCTCTGATGCGCAGACAGAGGTGGGAACTTCAGTCTAACCTTCCTCCAATGCTCGTCCTCCCCTTCCTCTGCCCACAGATGAGCACACACTGGATTTGCCCTGCAGGCTCATCCAGATACCATGGCCCTGATGACAAGTCAAAATCAAATTTCAAGGTATGCTGCGGCTGCTTCTTCTCAGTTTGGATGTGAGTCTTTTCATGCAAGCATGGTGCTTTCCTTAGCCAAGCGTGGAGAAGGTGTGGGTACAAGGTACTACAACCATTCTTTGAAAAAGAAAACCTTCCGTGTTTTTGTCCCGTTCTTGCCAGTAACAGCTTCCAAAGTAAAGATATCTTTAAATCACAGTTGTTGCAGACGGGCTGGAATCGCTCACTTTAACCAGGTTGTAAAATCTCACTGCTGAGGCTGTAGTAACTAATGTTTCATCCCATGGCTTCTAATGCTTTCATGTCTCTGTGGGACTCTCTCATCCAAGGACAAACATCAAGGGTTTTATAACTATCACTTGATCATTTCTGCTAAAGTAGGGGAGGTGGATTTTCAGCAAGATAACAAAGGTGTTATCTCTATCCAGGGAGGATATAAAGGATATTGGGAAGATAACATCTAATTGAAGATTCAATTTTCCAAGTGTCAAATTGTTTTGATGACTAATTGATTTACATAGACTGAATTCATTCACAGAGCAACTGTTTTTTAGATCTTGCTCCTTGTCTTCTTCTGTGGCAGCAAACAGGAACTACTGTTCACTTTCTCGAAAAAAAATGACAGACTAGGGTCGGTATGGAAGATGTTACTGAATTTTAGCACTTTATCTTCTAGACATAGACCACAGCAGGTCACTAACATCAGCAAAGGTGCGATTTAGGGATACAAGCCCAAGACTAGGAGCCAGAAAAGGTTGGGATCTAAACACTCAGCCTTGGTGCTGATAGACCAAGAGAAGGAAGAATACGTGATGTCCTCAGGCAAAGCTGTTGCACAAGACCTCTTTCACTCAGTTTATAAGAGAGATAATGATGTTTACCTGCTTCCCTCAGAGGGATATGGTGAGTTTTAGTTAGCGCTGGAAAAACGCTGTGCAGGTCAAAAATAATATTGTGAGAATGCAGGGCGAAGTGGTGTGGAAGATTAATAGGGATACATTTAGAATAGCTTTAAAAGTGAAATGTGACAAAAATGTCAGTGAATCCTGCTGCAGTGATGCTTTTTTGCATCCACCTCGACAACTTGTTCTGGGTTTAGTGACAGAATTTTCAAAGCGGTTTCAGCAAAACCTTTTTAACAGAAATTTACTTTCAAATCCTTCTGATGGTAACACCAGGCCACTTTTCAACAGCCTGGTCAGAGGTAGAAGCATTTCTTCTCTCTCCATTTCTCTCATTCTTATCTTTTAATTCCCGAGGACTGATTGATGACATGTCTCTCCAGAAAGACGCAGTGCTGAAAACATTTTTGACACTAGCAGGGGTAAATTTGGATAATGCCCCACCTCCCAGGAGAGTTCCCGATCTGCTAGACAATTGGTTCATCCAGGCTGATTGGTGCAACCTGTCACCTTCTGGCCAGTGGCATAGGTTCAGAGTGCAGGATTTGGAGTGGCCCTCTCTAAACCTGGTATTGGAAATGTTTCTCTGGGATGATGGAAAGAGAGACTTAAATGCCTTGGAACAATAGACTCATGTCACTACAGTCCATCGTTCAGTCTTTAAGATCTCCAGGAAGGGCAGATTTCAGGTTTACCTTCTCTGCAATCTTTCCCTTTTGGCAAGAGAAAGGCAACTCAGCCAGGACACTGCAGATGACCATCTTGGGTAATGAGGAGCCTAGCTTTTCTCAGACAGAATACCAGAGCCGAATACCTCAAAATTTAATATTGCCAGTCAGCAGCACCTTTCCTTGCAGGCTCTGTTATCTTAGGCCTGTATGCCATCCTTGCATACTGTATGGGCTCAGCAGCACTGGGGGGTCAGATGCTTGGTGATGGCTTGATGTTTGTACCATGAAAGTTCTGCTGTCTTTTTTTTTGCTGTTGTTGTTATTCACTCAATTTATTTTGGGGCAAAAACACTTGTGTGAAGATGCATCAGCAGAAGGATCCTTTGTCCATGTTGATAGCACTGCTCTTGCTTTGCTGCTCTGAATCACAGAATCACAGAATCACAGAATAGTAGGGGTTGGAAGGGACCTCTGTGGGTCATCTAGTCCAACCCCCCTGCCGAAGCAGGGTCACCTACAGTAGGCTGCACAGGACCTTGTCCAGACGGGGCTTGA
>Ga0065711_1001765_pt1 | contig 39585 bp, 29 predicted proteins | sample Hoacrofraction12_FD_59098 | JGI IMG/M metagenome (GOLD analysis project Ga0065711, IMG submission 59098) | Hoatzin crop microbial communities from Cojedes, Venezuela - Epithelial fraction 12 v2 (version 2) | ecosystem: Host-associated > Birds > Digestive system > Esophagus > Crop | place... | reverse complement strand
GGGGTTGGGGGGTGGGGAACGGCATTGTTTTTAAGTCTTATGTACCTAACTGGAATAAATCGCTCCCCTCGAGCTCAAGTTGTTAGAGATCACTCCTCAGCGAGTCCCCAGGACTGTGTATGAGTGGAAGAAGGGCACACCCTTCCTCCGTCGAGGAGTGAATAATAATAGATGCAACTCTGCCTGTGCCGCTGAAAATTCGTGTGTTGCATGGCTGTGACAGTAGTCCTGGTGTTACCCGGTGTTAAATTTATGTCCAATGGCAGCAGGATCTGTTTGTGATGTTGGAAAATGGCTTCGTACTTTGGAAGTTATATATGGAGTGGTGTGAAGAAAGGAGTAATAATTCAATAATTTTGCAAATGTCAGGGGCTCCCACTAGATTTGTCCTGTGGTAGCTGTCAGCTTACATACGGTACGCAGGTGGGTGCTGTGCTGTCGGGTGAGTTCAGCAGGGCAGTTCTGTCACAGACTTGGCGGAGCTCGAGATGCTGCCTATTTGAAGAAAATTTTGCCACCCCAATGTTGAGGTTTTTCGCTTAGTCCCTCCTTTTCCCCTCCTTTCCAGAAGCTCTGGCTAGCACAGATTGTCTGTTCTGTGGATGGTTTTAGGGAACATTGATGGCTGCGTGCGTAGGGGGAATAATTAGCTACCAAATGCAAATAGATTGTTTCTTGCAGTTTCAAAATCATTGTAATTTCTACTGAGGATGGGTTAATTATATCTTCATTTTGATGGGTGTAAAGGAAAATGATAGAGATATAGCAATATAAAGCTATATAGGGAGGGGTGTTGTTTTCAGAATACTGTTTTGGAAATGGTAAGAACAAAGGCTCGCCTCTTGGAGGGCCGTGGTTCTGTCAGGATCCAGCGGTGTTGCGTGTTTCTCAGTGGTGGATGAGTGTTTTCTATTTCAGATTTTTATCTTATGCCAGCAACATATCTGTCACCACGACAAGGGGTTTTCAGTTCAGAGGAAAACCATCGAGTTCTGGTGAAAGTGTATTTGGTTGAAGGGCTGAAGTTTTTTGAAAAGCAAAGGTGAAAGCAAGAAAGTTAAAATATACCTTAAAATTTATTTCTGGTCAGGCTGTAACAAAAATGCCTCTTTAACCTAAAGATGGAGGTGGGGTCTCCTTTAACAGGACAGAACCCGGCGGTCCCATGGCTGCAGGACTGGTCAGTACGCTGACACGAGGCGCTTGTCCCTGGCTCTGCCCCGGAGCAGGTCATCACTGTCTTTCCCTTTTGCAGTGGGTGATTTTAGGGAGCCTGGATCCGTCATCTCATTTTTTATTGCAGCCTCACTGGGAAAGGGAATACAGTTCGTCCTAAAATAGTTTGAAGCAGCTTTAAACTTTTTCTGTTGGTCTCCAGTGCCAGGGTGGGTATCTCTGGCACCAGGAAACAGGGGAAAGGCTCAGCAAAAGGACAAAGGTGACACTGTTCCCTTAATGCCATGCCTTTTGGCTCGAAGCCAAGGAGTAAAGCCCTCCTCTTCGTCTTGTTGTAGAGGAAAATGGGGGAAATGAGCTATTTTCAGTGGCTGAGGAGAGCCCCTAGCTTGGAGCACTGTGCTTCAGCCTTACCAAGCCTTTGGTGGCCTGGGGACTTTGTGTCTCCAGACTGGAGCAGCTCTTGGGAGAGCCTCAGCCCAGGGCTGCTTCCCTCCTGGGCAGGGCTGCTCTTCTCTGCTGAGAAGACATTCAGCTCCTCTCCGGCAAGCCCTGGAGCTGAGAAATTTGAATGGAAAAATAGCTACATCCAAATTTAATTTCTTTTTGGTTTAAAGTTTGCGGATGTGCTGTGGGGCTCTGCCGGAGGAGCTCTGCAGATCCCTGCTGGGGTGTTCCTGTGGAGCAGGCACCTCGCTCCCTGGCCCTGCGGTGTGGCCGGGGGGAGCCGGGGTTGGCTCTGGGCAGCTCGGAGCCTGCTGGCACGGGCGCAGTGCCTGCTGCGAGCCCCGGCAGCCGAGGGCACGGTGCGTCTGGTCCTGCTGCGCTGGCTGCAGGGAGCGGGGCTGGCGGCGGGGAGGCAACGGCTGGGCTGGAGTCATCCGGGGGAGCAGAGCTGTCGTCCCACCCAAAAACATGCCCTGGGTGTTAACTGGCGGGCCCCGTGGGTCAGTGCAGGTGGGGCTGTGTGCGGGGAATGTGACACAGGGGACGTCTGGGTGCTTTTGTTGAGCTGGGTAACTCGGGCTTTGCAGGAGGATTCATTGCCTGAGTTTGCAGGCTCCTGTCTTTAGATTTCTGTGAAGAATTCTGCCTGTATGGCCAGTTTTGTCTCCATCAGCATAACGTTGTTCAGTGGAGGATCTGAAACCTGAATTTGGGACTTGCTCACCTCTTTGGTATCATAGCAGCCGAGGACTGTATTCAAAACAGAAAGAACAAAATGGAACTGAATCTTACAGGTGGATCTGAAGAAAGCTTACACAACCCTGGCAGCCGCAGGGAGGAGAAAGTTACTGTGCTGGGCAATACGTTGCATCAAAGTCCCAGTCTTTAATAATCAAATGATGACCACTTCAAAGCCTGCTGTCTTTGCCTCTCTCCCTTCTAACTGCTTCAGCCAACCTTTAGTCAATTGGCAATGACTCTAAAACCAGACATTACGATACAGGCCTTGTAATTATTTACTGTGATGAATCCTCTTCCTGCTGTGACGCCGTGTGGAAGGGTTTTCTGTAATGCGCAGCATTTCTCCACCTTCATGCCTTGCCGAGGCTCACTTCAGAGGAGAAGTTTTATCTCCTTCTCTCTTGCCTTCCTGGCCATTTTGAAATCCAGCTTATGGCTGCGTTTCAGCTTCCTTAACACCCTGAACTAGCTGCTTGCTGCTGCAGCCTTGCTCGGTGCGCTTTTGCAGTGCTGTCCCGAGCCCTCCTGCCGCGCTGCCAGCTCTTCCGCACGTCCCGGGTGAAAACGGGGAAGGACCTCGGGGCATCTCCCCAGCAGAGCCCACGGGGCAGGCTGGTGGGACCCTGCGTTGCGAGGGGACTGGAGCAAGCCCGCAAGCAGCAGCTGGCAAGTGGGGACTCCCTGCCCCCCTCTCCCTGAGGGTTAGTAAGTGAAATTGTGAGCACAGGGGAAGGAGATGTCTTTTTTAACCTGGCTGTGAAATGAGCAGAATAACTACCTTCCCGTGGTGGATGAGGCTTAATGAATTGATCAGCGTGGAGGCTGCACGTTTGGGCTTCTGAGCGTTAGAGAAGCAATGCAATGCGGTACGGTTATGCTGGGAAAAATATAGTTCTGTGGTGAAAAGGAAGATGGAAGAAAAATCCTGCTTGAAGGACCTGCATCCACCTTCAGGGGAGAGATGGAATTAAACAGAGCAGGGAGAGAGCAGAAACGCGGGAGACAGGGCTGCGAGCATGGCCGTCAGAGGAGGAGAGGACGGGCCAGGAGGGATGGGGCTGTGCTGGAGGAGGCTGGTTTTGAAGGTGGTGGTGAAGGGACTTGGTGGCTCTTGAAAAAAAAAAAGGAAAAGAGGAGGAAATGAACTGCAGGTGATTCTTCAAGCACCATCTAGTCCGTGACCTACTTGCTGCCGCAGTGGTTTGCCGCTAGAGCAGCAGACAGGAGGAATGGCTGTTCGCTGCGGGACGGGCAGGGGAGCCGGTACGTGCGGGAGCTCTTTCTGGGGTGCTTCCTGCAGCTGCTGCGCCGCGGCTGCGCCCGGAGTTGTGGAGCCGCTGCTGGAGTCGGCAGCGGGAGCAGCTCCGAGCCGTGCATTTCCCTCTGGTGTCACGACGGTGGAGGGAGACGGTGCCAGGTCCTGGAACCAGGCTCAGGTTTATGAGCTGGCTTAAGCTCCTCGATGCACGAGCGAGCTCCTTCCCGGGAGGGGACTCTGTCGCTGGCCTGTCTGGGGACATGGCTCACCAGGACACGGTACGGGCAGGAGAAATCATTCATCCCTAAGCTCCTTAATAATCCACTGCAAACTGAAAGTCTGCTTTCTCCCGCTTCTGCTCCTTCAGGAGCCCCCACTAGCCTGATCATTCTTAATCTCATCTTATTTTCCAGATCATCAATTTGATTTCTTAGTACTTGCACAGTCCGTAGTGTTCCAGGAATCTGTGCCTCCATCAATGATCTCTGTTTCTTTTTTGAGGCTGTAGCAACCTTGAATCACAGTTTCCATACTATTTTTATAACTCACTCTACTTATTAGAGGAGTCCTTCAGAAATAACTGTACAGTTCTTACCAAGATATCCCAAAATTTTCTCAGTAAATAATAACTTCATCTCTTGCTAACATGAACTTGAAGGCTGTCCTTTTCCTGTTGGTCACTTCTCCCACTGGGGTTTGGGAGTTAAATGTCTTGCCTTTATCTTAATTTCTATATGTAGGGATACATGCATGTCACAGTGTATCAGATACTCCTTTAACTGTATTAATCATGATGCTGAGCCCCTCGTGCTACAGGCAGGCATCAAATGGTGGCAATGATTAGACAGTCTCTCTTCTTCCTTGCATTCATCAGCAAGCGTTAGCATATAACCTTCCCTTGCTTGATTTTGAAACTAGTTCCAGTGTCTTCTACAGAGCTTGAAATCCAGATAAATTCATTAATCTCAACAGACTCAATGTGGATTTACTGGGGGCAGAGCCTGGGATGGGGAGGGGACCCTGAAAAGCAGTGACCGGCTGTTGTCAGCGCCCAGTGTTGTGGCCGCTCGCCCTCCTGTGACGCCTTTCCCACTTGGACCGGGGCTGCACCCAGACTGGGGCTGCTTCAGATTTACCTCTGCACAAAATGAGATTGGGCGGTGGTCTTTGTATCTTTCTTTGGGGTGTTCTAAGTGACTCTGAGAGTGTCTGAAATGACAGCCTTCCTCCTGCTGATGGCATCGAGGGAGTTATTTGTGAGTTAGCAGTCCAAGGTTATTTAACTCCAAAACTTCTGCACTGGCCTTGCAAACTCCGTCCAAGAAAACCTTTTCTTTGGGAAGAAAAATAAAAGAAAGTCCTCTGTTTTTCATAAGTTGTGAATTATGCTCTTGTCTAAGCTGATTATTTTATTTATTCCAATAATCCTCTCTTCCAGAATAAAGGAAAATTAATTGTCTTCCTATTTCCATAATGACTTGCCCTTCAGACAGTTGCCAGGCAAAGTGCTTAAAACATTAAATGAAAAGATGGTCAATGTTTAAAATCATTGAGCTACTGTAGGAACATGTTTGTATTTTAATAGGGTGATGTTCCAGTAGTCCCAGAGAGTGCTACTTGCTCTGTGTTCTGTAGGATTATGAGGCTGGGTTTTTTTGCTTCTGCCTATGAAAATGGGGTCAAGCCTGCTGTGGTAGATAGTGGAAGTCTCATATAGGATTTTGCTAGCAATATGGACTGCCTGCAATTGAAGCCCTAAAATTATCCGGCATCAATGGGGAGCGTTGTCCTTGGGCTTCCTTGTGTTTGTTTGCTGGGAAGGTGGCCTTGCTGCATTCCAGTGCCTGGAGATGGGCAAGGACTTGCGTCCTTACAGGTGGGACGGCACAAGATTTTCCCTGCAAGAGCTTTTCACTGACACCTACCTGTCTCTTCGTTATTTTTAACTTTGTCTGGCTGAAGAAAAAGTTACCTGATTAATTTGGGAAAATGCTGGAATGCTTCCTTAAAAGGCTCAAAAGTGATGCTATATTCAGTGATGAATCTCAGACCTAAATTAGACTTTTGTGGGTGCGTTGGTTGAGGAAGGGAGTTTCATATTTTATCAGCTAACACATTTATTTTTTATACCAGGCTACGCGCTGAAGGCTCCTGACTAGCTGGGCGCACTGGTGAAGCCGGTGTGGAAGCAGTGGCACAGCTCCAGATCTAGACCAGCGTTGGGGGAGTGGTGAATCTGCCCTCCAGTTTGCTTTCCAGCTTTATTCCAACAGTCAGAAATATATAAAAGCTTGGAGCTGGGGATGGCTGTGCTTCCAATGGGGGATTACGCTGAGGGTGGGTGAAGAGAAGCAGCAGAATGTGTTTAAAAATAAGAGTCTCGCGTTAACGAAAGGAGTTTGTTGCCCAGTCCTTCACATCCCCATAAACGTTGCACATCCAGGGACAGTGGAGGTGGAACTCATCTCCACTGTATTCTGGGGAAAGGTGCTGGCACCAGACCTGGATGTGGCCCTGGCTCTTTCCTCATCTCGCAGCATGACCGGAGGCGTTGGGGACAGTTTCAGTGCTGTGTTTCAACACAAGAAACCACATGGCAATGAATTCCTCATATCTGTTGTATGTTTCCCCTCGCCCCTTATGTGAAATTGCTCCAGAGGAGCAGAGTGTAATCCATCACGGAAGGGAGAAGGGTAGGAGTTAATTCATTTTCGTGATCTTACCGTAGCACTTGGTCCAGCTAATAGTAATTTGTTTTACTTGGCTGCTGCAGTAATCCTGTAAGGGACCCACTGGGAGAAGGCTCAACACAAAGGACCCGTGGCCCCTGGGTATTTCCGTTAGCTGAAAAGCACATGTGCTAATCTGGTGCATTTACAGCCAGAATGTTGTGCTGCCATCTCCAGCAGAAGAGCAATGGAGGTATCTTGATACCATCCAACTCCAGGAGACTCCCGTACCCAGGTGAGATGGTGGTTCACCGCCCAAATCTCCCTTGGCACAGGGAGGGAGGGAGCTTCTCCTGGTTAGAGTGAGCTTGGGGAACATAAAACCAGGTGTGTGAACAACCTCTGCAGGTCTCACCCGCTATGCAAGGCATACAACAGTTTTTAGCTTTCTGTTAAACGTCATAAACCTGCCAGGGGAATTCATTAACGCGACTCTCAACAGACTTAGATTTTGCCAAAGATTGATTTCAAATCACTCTTCCTACTCTTAATAGGAGGGATCTCGCTCTCCTCCCAGTTCAGAAGTCTGGAGGGAGTAGATGTAGGCTGCAGCCTAAAACGTCCCAATTTTGTTCATTCTGTAGCTGGTATGGATTGCTATTTCTTGCTGTTGATGTGCTTGGCTCATTGTGCGTAGCGTGGAAGAAGTTATCCTGGACAGAGAACACTCAGGGGCCACCTCCTCTCCGTCGAAAGCTGCCGTTGGTTTTGGTATTTTGGGCTCAGTCACTTAAATCGCAGATGGAGCTGTGTTTCCAGCTAGTACAAACCCATACAGTTCATGGAAGTAGGTGAGAATGCTCTAATTTACAGCAGTTATGGCCCTGCTCTGTGGGCAGTGTGAGCAACGTATGCGTGATGTGGAGGGAGAAGCCTGAATTTATCAGTCACGCAGAGTCTTGTGTAAAATAGTTCCATGCTTGCTGGTGCGGTTGCCTGAAGGGCTTTTGAAACGGCAAAGGTTGTGAAATTCTGGCAAGGAAGATGAGACAGTGGGAGCTGGCCCAGAGGAGGGGCCCCTTCCACTGGAACGGTGGGTGTCAATGGCTGCGTCTTGCAAGGCCCCTTCCTCACGCTCCAGGCAGTGGCTGTGCTAGGCAGTGACCTACAGGCCTCTTTCAAATGAGAAGAGTTTCACAGGCATAGCCTTTTCTCCTGATCTTTTGATGGCTCTTTGCAGGAGCAACTCTGTTTGTTAGCTGGGGGCTGTTACTAGTCCTGTGAGACAATACTGCTTTTGAAAATTAATAATTATTTTTTTAGTCGCCACCACTCCACTGATAATCTTGTCCTTTTGTCTCCTGTTCCCCACGGGAGTTTTTGCCCTTCCTGGATCTCGTCCTGATCCCTGCTTGCGAAAACAAATCCCGGCTTGCTGGTGAAATCGGTTGCCTGGTGCACTGCATCATCTAGGATTGTGCAGGGAGGGAAGGAACCGGTGCCCTGCCAGGATAGCAACGCATTAAACGTTTTGCTTTGGCTAAGGGTGTCCGGCCTGCCTTTCTCTGTATCCCCTGTTTAGCTGAAGTATGAGAAGTTTATCGTTTTTGGTTCCTCAAGAGTATTTTCTCTTGGTCTTGTGGTTAGGATTGGTTGTTGCACAGCATCAACAGCCTTTCCTTCCTCTCCCCTCCCAGCACATCAGCTTATAGATTACATATGCACAGGAGGTGGATTGAAGGGGCTAACAGATCTCCATCGTTAACGATGAGCCTGTAAATGAATGTTTAGTGCTGGCAGTATCACTGTGTGCTCTGGTCTTTCATCCTCCGGAGCTCGTGGACACTAAGATGATGAGAAGCAGGTGATGGTAGGTGCTGTCCTGCCTGTTCCGCTCCTCCTGGTGAGCAGCTTCCCCAGGGAGCACCCTCCTAGTCCTGCCTTCTGGGGAACAACCTGTATCCACTGTCCTGGCTGCGAAGCGGTTGGGGCTGACTGGTTTTTGTTGGGCAAAACCCAACTTTGTGATGAGCTGGCGCTCCAGAAATGGCAGCTCTGAAGGCATCGTGAGGTCCCGGGTGTGAACTTCATGTGGAAGAGGAATTCACAATGGCCGCGCATCCAGTAGGCTGCACCTGTGTGAAAAAATACAGCTTTTTCTCTCTTTTTTGTGAGATCGGTAGTAATGTTTGCTTTGAATGTTTTATTTTGCTTTTCTGTGGATGTGGTTTTCTCTCTCGGTGCACCTCTAATGTCCCAGCGCTGAGCACAACCGTTAGCTGTGAAATGAGAGCCATCTGCACGGGCTGGGGCTGGGGAGGAAGGGCTGATGTTGCTTCCAAAATACTGGTTCAAAATCAAACTGCTGGATTTTGAGTGACGGTTCAGTAGTAGCTTCTTGTCTCTGTTTACTTTTCCTTGGGATCTGGCAACTCGCACAGGCCCTGTAGCCCGCAGCAGGAGGTGGGCACGCAGGTTTGCACAGAGTTTCGCTAGGCTGGGGGACGTCCGGAGGGCTCATGTCTCAGCACTGCGAGTTGGCCGGCTGAAGAGACACTGGTAGACGATTGCTATTGATTCTTTGTCTGGAGAGAGAACTGGAGATATATATGTACTTATTTATGCGAGTATGTGTGTGTATATATATCTTTATACATCAGATTGACTGAACAAACTTTCCTCTTTGGGAGTCACTGCTGCATTTGGAAGCCGGTGGAAGAGCTGCCATGGCTGAGGTGATGGTTACTGGGCCTTGCTGAGGTTGCCAGGGCTCAGGAAAAAAAGAGGAATGGATGATTTGGATTTAGGGAAACAACAACAAAAAAATCCCCAAACAGAAAATAAATCTTTATCACATTTCAAATCTTCCTTCTCCCCCCATTTCCAAATGTGCTTTTTAAAGAGTTACAAATGCTTGTTGGCATAGAAACTACGGAATCGGAGTGAAGCATGCAAATGTAACAGGAGCCATTCTGCCCCAGCAGCATGGGCTGAGCCTCTGCAAAGCTGGCTAAGATCTTTTACGAGGCAGAGAAAATTGTCCAGATGTTGCTCGAATTATAATGGCACTAAATATTTAGGTTTTTCAATTTGCACTTAAATCCAAAAAAAACCTTGAAATGTAGGGAATACAGATCTATTACCAGTGGGCTTTCTTTTCTTCTGAAAGAAACTGTAGTCCAAAAATATTGCTAAAATCTGTTTGGCTCCGAGTAGTGCCAAATCCTCATTAAAACATGTGGATATTTCTGTGGTTTAATCTGTTAGAAATGCATTCGGGATCCAGTTATGTTAAATTAAGCAACAATATTGGCCTGGATGTTGTTTGAAATATCAAATGTGGCAGTCGGAACACCAAGCAAAATGTTTGCACATTTTAATCGCTCGATGAGTAATTTTTTATTTTATTTTATTCTGAGGAATGATCGAGAGCACTTAAAAACCATCCCCGCTCCCCTCGGTTTGCCTCCTTGCCCCCGGCAGGCTCCGGGAGCGGCGCAGCATCCCGGCTCCTCGCCTCCCGTCCAGCACGCGGCCACGACGGGACGGAGCCACGGCGTGCCGGGAGGATGCTGCTCGCTGTCAGCGTGCTCCTCGCGCGGAGCGCATGGACGCGCTGGCGTAGGCCTCCACAATCCTTGACGGGAATCTAAAAAGCCGGCACGGCCAAGCAGAGAGGTACGCATCACGCCAGGCTTTGCTTAAAAGGTTTTTACTGCTGTTGCTTCACTCCGTTGGGGTTTCCTAAAGATTGCCTCGGACGAAGTGCCTCTAAACTTCAGCGTCTCAGCGGCACGTAGCTGGGGGTTGTCTCCCGGCCGGTTCCCCCCGCACCCAAGGCTCCGGCAGCCTGGAGCCTCTGCTCTTGCCAGCCGTGCCCTGCAAAGGGTGCAGCTCCCTCCGTGCCTCTCCCTTCCCAGCAGGTAAGGCCAGGGGTTGCAGAGGCGCTTCGGCTCGCCGAGTGCTTATGATTTCCCCCTCCCCAGTCGTTAATTGCCTGGTGGTAAGGCAGGCCCCCTTTTTTCTGCTTTGAACTCAGCTGTGCCGAGGAAGGGCTTCACTGTCGTGAGTGTGGGAGCGGATGGCAAAGGGAAGCCATGAAGCGCTGCTCACCGTCTGCAGTGCCTCGGGACACGTTCATAGTAGATATTATGTCAAAAATATCACTGCTGGGCCGGGCTTTAATGGGGTGTGGGGGACTGTTTGTTTTTAAATTTGACACATTGCAAAACTAGTTCTATACTGGTGCCTTGTTCATTGTTTAAGGTTAAAAATGAGGGGGTTTGGGTATATTAGCAGATTTTTCAATGGCCTTTTGTTTTGGGGCTGTTTTAATTGCCTGGTGGCTTGTGCTGTGTTAGAATGAGCACCTCGCTGCAAAGTGGTACAAAGCAGGATCGCGTTGCCAGTACCTGTGTGTGACTCGATAGCATTTGCGCCTGTTTGTTGTCAGACATAAAAAGGGCAATGTAGAGGGCTGGTAGGCTCAAAATTCAACCATGCTTTACTTTTTCTCTTTTCCTCTTTAGTATGAAGTATAAATTTTTCTCTGGGCTAGTTTGATTTTTTAAAAAAAGACCCAACAGTGAAGCTTCAGCACAATTTCCTTTATTATTTTAATTCCAAGAATAATAAATGTATGGTGATAAATGAGGATTGTTAATGATTCATGATGGAAGAAAGCAAGTGAAAATGTAAGGCATAATGGAATGGAGGTCATCGCTGTAAATGCCCTCTGCAAAAGCAAACGGGCATGCTGGGGAGCGGAGGCAGAGGTCCGGAGTCAGAAGAGGAATCAGCCTCAGCCCTTCTTTTGGCTGGTTTTTGTGGCTGTGAAATGCGCCACGTGGAGGGCCCGAGCCCCAACAGGATCCTTGGGAGGAGGTCTGATGGCTCGACCATTGCTTGCTTGTGTTGTCCTTCTCTGGGCTTTGTCAGCTTTGCCACAGGGACCCCGTAGCGCAAATTAACTTCGAGCAGGTCTCAATTTATTTAAGCTGGTTTTTTTATGCTTAAAATATGTTGCTAGCTTGGACCAAAATGCCTTGAAGCTTGCAAGGTCAAGGCTGCGGTAGGCTCACAGGGAGAGGCTCAGAGGCGCGGGCTTCCCCGACCTGTGTGCTAGGTGGGCAGGGCTGGTGGAGACCCCCTTCCTCAGGGTGACCGTGCCAGCTGCCCTGCACAGACCCCCTTTGCCGCCGGGCTCCTTGCTTGCTCGGAGCAGGCACGAGCACGGGAGGTTTGATTAAGCGGTCCAGCCCGGGTTACCCGCGGTTGGGAGCGTTGTGCGAGGCGGGGGGATCTGAGGCTGCTGAGCCCATGGCTACAAGCTGCGGCAGGATGGGCAGCCCGGGCTGCGCGCCCGGGGGCCGTGGTGTGCGAGGGGAGGCTGCCCCTCCGCCCCCTCTGTCACCCACCAGTTGTATTTGCAAAAGGGTGTTTCTCTTCGTTGTTGGACTGGGTTCGTATTTTTTCTGCACTAATACTGGCTTAGCAGCTCACCTTACAGGTGGGATAGAGGCAGCTGTATAAAACCTGAATTTTCAGACAGGACCCAATATGCATTTAATAGAGCACCATCATTAGCCGGGCAGGACAAGGTAGGCCAAGCATGTATAAAAATCTTAAATAAAGGACAGGGAAGCAAGAAAACTCATCCTTGTATTTCCACATGTATGGATGTGTGCACATATGTGTTCAGTTACACACATTATCACTCTTCACTGGTCAGGTGTTAATGGGGAAGAGTATTGAGATTTATCCTCAGGTTATATTAGGATACCAGAGACTATTCCTGCAGCAGCAGGACCTTCCTGTCTGTTGGGTCAGTGGAGAGTGTATGCTTCTTTGGAGTGAATTTGGTGGGTTTTGAGACTAGAGCAGGGATGTTGGCAGTTTTTTGGGGTTTGGGTTGTTTCCATGTGTGTTCGCTCACTTTCCGAGGCTCAATAAAGGAGTTTGGCCTCTTTGCTGCCTGCACCTCGAGGTGAGGAGCAGCAGGATCTTTGTTTTAAAACCTGCCCCAAGAGGATAGTAAGAAAGGATTAGAAAGACGGAAGTAGGATGAAGGGAATAAATTAGAAACAGATGAGAAAGAAAAGACAGGTATTAAAATTAAAGGAAGAGAGTTTAAAACAGAAAAGGAAAAATGGCATGGGCAATGAAGCTTTGAAACATGAGGGATTGTGCATCTGTGTGTGTGAATAACTGCAAACAGAAAAAACTCTGATCCCAAAGCAGGGTTTAAAGGAAAGGCATCTGGATATATAGGCAGGGAGTTGGCAGACAGGTGAAGATGGCAAACAAAATGAGGGACTGGGAGGCAAGTGCTGCTTGTTGTCTCTGCAGCAAGCAGAGCAAGCTGCAGAGTATTTGCTTTAATTGTCCTTTATGCCAGGGACTAAAAAGTGATACAGAAAAGTTCCCCAAGCCTCTGAATATGGTTGGAGTGATGAACAGGCAGGACTGACCCTTCGGTTCTCCACAGGGAGCGTCTCAGAGGGTCTCTGGTTCCTGTCATTTAGGAGCCTGGGGAAGGCGGTGCTCTACCAGGCTGAGAAACTTTCCAATGTTGAAGGTCTCCCACCAAAACTATGAATGGTTGAAGGGAGAGGAAACTGAGCACAACTGTACCTGGCCAGTGAATGAAGAAATGGTGTAAGTCAGTTGTGTCACAGCCTTGCACTGTCCACAGCACTGAAAGCACCATGGTGGCATCAGGAGAGGTGACTGTTTCAGCACTGCAGCCCAGTGAAGGCAAAGCATAGGATTTTTTTGACCTCTGTAGCTAGTTGAAGTTAATTTGCAATTTCGTCCTGTGTATACTTACTAGCAAAGGCAAGGTAATGTAATTTTAACCTTCATGTAACCTGTCTTCAAGTAACCCTTTTAACATAGACGTACATTGGCTTTTGCAATGAAGATAGATCCTCCAGTTAATTATCAATTGCATGGAGAGAAAGAAATTAATTGTGTCACTGATAGACACTGCAAGTCTGAAAGGCATGAGCTTGGCAGAGTTTGCCTCTTACCAAGAAGTTTGGCTTTCACCTCTAGAAGTATGTTTTATGTATCTGACAAAACATTCAGTGAATTTTTATGATGACATGCAGGCTCAGTTGACCTTAATTCTGTAAGGAGCTTGTTGTAATGCAGCTGTGCAGATCAACGCAGCTGGATCCATTGGGATGCAGCTCTTTAGAACAAAATGATGGCAGCAACCTTCCCTCCTCTCAGGCAGACTGGCAGATTTGTGAAGGTGAAGTTAGCTGATGGCTGCAAGGCAGCGTTACAGGGATTAGAAATGAAGTATAAGAACCTGGTAAAAATAAATGGATAAGAATCCTTCAAATTACTGGACCCCGTTACTTTCTGTGCACCTTGGTGTCCTCCATCCCTCACTTGGATCAGAACAGTAGGTCGTGTTTACTAGCATCCCTCCCTGGAGACTTAGTCTTGCTGTATAAACCCCCGAGACTGGCAGTTATTGAGAGACTGGTGCCGATCAGCTACCCTGTTGCAGGAAAATTTGTATGTGCTTGTGTCACTTAGGAGCCATGTTTCTCTTTTTTGTTTCCTTGTGCGTTGCAATGGATGCAGCTTCTCCTTCAGTTTGTGTAGTTTACAGTAAAACTTTGATTTATGACATCCATTCAATCTCCTTGGGAATGGGGCATATTTAGATTGGTAGTGGGATATGCAGGGCTTGACAGAAACTTCTTCGATCCTTTTTTTCAGTATGGAGAGGAAGAAAAGTCTTAAATGCAGTTTGCATTGACAGGCATCTTGAGTTGCTTTACAACCGATCCTTTACTCTGTTCCTCCTAAAGAAGGATAGAAAAAAATACTGCTGACAATACTGACATGCTGCAGGCGTGTCACAGCATATTGACCTGTAAATATCCACCCTTGAGGGTTTTCACTCCAACTTCTAAGGCATGCCAGGAAAGGGAAATACAAAAAAATATTACTGTGATGATGACTGTACCCGAGGGGTGTTCCCACTATAACCATCTGGGCTAATGTCATAATTATCATGATCTGAGGCGGCCCTTCCCTCCCCCTTTCTGAAAGCGGGGAAAAAAGCCACTGAGCAATCCTCCTGCTAGGATGAGAACATTGTCTACCCGCGGTCAAGGCTTAGAAGCATTTGTGTTTGTGTCGGGTGCCTGCTGACACCTTTCACCTGATCCTGCAAGGAGAAGCCAGGCCCGCTGTCTCCAGGGCAGGCTGCAGAGCGACGGTGCTCCAGGCCGGCTGGGACGGTCCCTCTCTCGCAGGCTGAAGTCTGGACTGTTTGGACTGCGATTGTATCGTGTGGGGTACATGTCCGTGCAAAAGACTGCAAAGGATTTTGCTTCCTCTCGGGGTGTTTGCTTTGAACCAATGTATCAGTAAGCCTGATTTATTCTGAAGCAGTTCCATGCATTTCGACGGGCGCTGTTTTGGAGGACGGGTGTCGGGGGCGAGCATCGACTTTGGTCTGTCACAAGAGCTGAACGCACTGAGGAGGCAGTGAAAAAGCCAGGTGATGTTCCCCAGGTGATGCAGCAGCTCTTCGCTTGACTCTCACCCATCTGGGGAAGGACCGTCCTGCAGACTGCGCGGTGCGCAACAAACGTGCCATGGTAATGGTCCACAACACCCTCCCTCCGCTGACCGTGTCCGGCTGCGTGTTGTCAGCTGCTGAGTAGCAGGGAATCCTTGGAAGTCTTTCTTGGAGGGCCATATTCTGCCTGGCTGGCTGTTTTTTCTTGGCTTGTGCCTGAAAACAGTGCCGAAATTCAGTTCCCCAAGTGCAGCAGGAGTCATTAATCAAAGGCACACGGGAACGAGCTGCCTTGGTGCGATGCTCTGGTTCTGGGTTGTGAAGTCAGTGACAGTGATGATCCAGCTGCTAATAAGTTTCATGTGAAGCTCCAGAGCTTTCAGCTACCAAGTAAGTGTCTTACAAAAGTGCTCGAGGAAAGGAAGCTGACTTCGGCAGTCCTGGAGTTGGTTTAATTGAAGCCCAGGAGCAATCAAGCAGCTGCTTAGGGCCGGCATTTGGCTTCCTGTTGCAGAAGAAAAATACTCAGGTGTTTTTTATTTTTTCCTATTGCCAGGGCACTTTTATTTTGTCTTATTTTTGGTAGTATTACTGAACCAGAACCAGCGACTTCTGCTTGCCTGTTCTCAGGGGTAGGGCTGCATGAGAGCAGAGGAGAAGCTTCCAAAGATCCGTGATGCTGATTTGAATTCAGGAGATCAGCACCAGGACGGGGAGTCTGTGCTTTGTACAGGGCACTGGAAGGGTGAAGCCCTTTCCTGTTCCTTGTAGGATAAATAGTGCAAATGGTGTTTTTTCAGTGTGCAAAACTTCTCTCCAGTAGACTCCTACCTTCCCTTGCTTTGGCTCCAAAACAGATTTTGGTCGCTGTGGCCAAGAGCAGGCACAGGAGGAGAGGGGCTGCTGTGCTCAGCTGTAGATGAGCTGCCGTGTCCATCTTCCCCCGTTCTCTGGTTCACCTCTCTGAGAGCTGGTTGCATTACTGCAGCATTTTGTGGGGTTTTTTTCCCTAGTGTTTTGCTGTGTTTTGAGGCCTTCAGTTTAAAATGTTAACAAAATTAGGCTCTGTGCCTCTCTGTGAGGTAAGTACATGTGTATTACACAGGGGGGCGGAGAAAAGTGGGAGAATTTGAAGGGAGAAATTTTTTGAAATAGTGGTTTAATTTTTGATGTGAAACCAGTGCTTAATTTTCAAGCGTACTGACCATTTGCATCTTGCTGTAGAGTCTCCACATCTCTAGGAGATGCAGGCTCTCAGCAGGTTTGAAAAACTCACTCTGAGCTGGCCACCAAAACAAGCACGTGGCTCTTGGTTTGAAATTTGGGGTCTTTTCTACAGAGCTTTCATGTGGGAAGGCATCAGAATGAGCTCGTCAGCCTGAAACTTGAGCTCTAAATACCGTCCTCACATTTGTCCTCCGTAATACAGCAAGTCTTTAGCATTGTAGCTCTGGGAACCCAAGCAAGTAGGATGGTTTAATGATTTGGGCATCAAAATAAATCCCATGCCTATCATCCCAAATTTAAACCTATGTTCAGAAGCCTCCAGGCATACGTGGGGCTCACGGGATCCATCAGCTCTTTGTTCCTCTGATACCTGCAAGCAGCACGCTGCGGCGGCTGCCGGGCTGGAGGAAAGGAGGCAAGAACTACATTTGTTAGTAACTGGTGTCATCTCACTCTGTTTCCACATTTGCTTTTGCTTCAATACAATATTTCCACCTAAGTGTTTGCCAGGTGTTGAATGCAACTGCATTAAAAAACCGTAACGGAGCTCATTGCCCTTGCCCCCGGGCCTTTGACTTGCAGCCCAGTTATCCGAAAAAAAATGTCAAAGTAACTTCTCTGAATGGATTGCTCCTGCGGGTTGGTTCAGATGTGACTGACTGCTTGTCTGAGTCTGGGCTTTGTCCTGGTGTCAGAGACTCACCCGCATGGCAGCCGCCGGCTCTCAGGCTTGGCAGTGGGCACAAAAAGCTCCTTAGTGATTGCAAGTTTACTGCTTTGGATAAATATTTCCCCTCCCCTCCAAAACCATGTCCCTTACAGGGAGTCTTAGCAGAAGGAGAAAATGCTGATATCTTTGTTGCATAAACTGATGTGTTTGGGGGGTTTTTGGTTGTGTTTAAATTATGGAGGATGAGGGTTTTTTCAAGGGAGCTTAAAGTGCTCAGACTTCCCTGTGATTCCAAGTCGAGTCGCCCCAGACGGGCTGTCCCAACACATTCTTTGCTGCCCCGACTTGGCCAGCCGAGGTGACTCAGTAGATCAGCAGCAGAGCATGACTTCACATCTAGGTCTCCAGTGTCACGTGCCTCTGCTCCGTGCATTTGTGAAGGACTGTTCCAGAAAGTTTGGGCAATTAATTCTCCAAGCCTCATTTTTGCATCTGTAAAATGGAGACATTAGTATTTCCTACTGTTCCCATCTCTTCCTATAAATTGCTTTAGAAAATGTCCTAGGTATTTTTGTTGTTGGAACCAGATGATCTTTAAGGTCCCTTCCAACCCTTATCACTCTATGAGTCTATGATTGTTGTAAGCAAATCACAATGTGTTTGGTTCTTTTTTGCATGGTGATGCTTCCATGCTTTTTTCAGTATATGCTCTGCTTTTGATCAGGAAGAACTAGATTGTTTTCCTTGGTCTTTCCCCAGAATTCACGGGGGCTAGAACAGTCTCCAGAACTCCTTAAGACCGTGGCATTGGTTGGAATGAAACTAAGTAATTACAATATTTGGTGAAGGGTGCATACGTTGCAGAGTGTAGGCTGGGAGATTTGCTTCCAGGATTACTGGATTGCAGCAGGAATGACAACCTGCGTTAGTGGTGTTGAGTGCTCTTCAGCCACATTTGAAAAGTCAGCGCACTGAAAAGAGATTCATTTTTCAAGATCTAGGACAAGGTCCTCTGGCAGTTCTGCTGAACTGGTTTGGGGTTTTTTTGGTGCTTTTCGTTTACCCTCCAGGTGAACTACATTGATCTTCCTGTGAGCACGTTCCAGAGGACAGCAAGGCTGCTCCGTCAGTGACGTGGCATTTGCAAGCTCTGCTCCTCTGTGGAGGACCTGGTGCGTTGGAATCCAAGGCCTGGCTTCCAGCAGTGTGAAGCGTCCAGGGGTCAGCTTTAGTGCTGGGCACTGGCTCTAGCAATGACTCTGGGATTCTCCAGGGGCAGGGAACTGTGAGGCTTTGCCCTCTATCTGGAGCAAGGAGGCTTTTCTTCCTCCTGTCAGCTTCTGTGGGTGCAGCTCCCTTATCTTTTTTAGCCATGATGCTGCTGATACAAATGAGAGAAGATTTGGGCTCTGCTCCCTTGGATATGAAGGTAATCTTCTCAAGTAGAGATTGCAACCTGGCCTCAGCCCAAGCATGTTGGGAAATGAACTCTGTGCTGAGTCAGCCTCCGGCAGTGTGTGTTTAAGGAGCCACAATTTTATTTGCTGTTCTCATGTGAGTCCATTTTACTCCTTGTCTGACAGAGTTTTGAAAGGTGCTGAGCTCCTCTAATTCCCGAGGAAGGCTCCGGAGGGTGGAGGTGCTGGCTGCCTTTGCAAATGACGCTGTGGATAACTCAGCTCTGACACATTTTGCCCTCCCTCCTCTTTGTTGCCCGTGCAGAGAGGTTGTGTGTCGTCACCGTAGGATTTACTGCCTTCAGCGCGCGGACCTTTGATGTGAGCAGGCTGTAGGAGAAGAGTTATGGCTGCATAGAAAGGCTGGCTTCCCACTTAAACCCTAATGCACGCCCTTGATGGGAAAAAGTTGGGCTTAAAACTGGCAAAACATATCTAGGAGACGTTATCGCTTCTTTTTTTATGAAGCTTGTGTTGACTCTTCAGTCTGTGTTGAAAGCAGGTGTATGTTGAGCAGTACTAGTGTATCTTTTGGAGCGATGTGGTAGGAGCAATACAGGATTTCCCTCGTAGATTGTTCCTCCACAGGAAGCAGCGTACCTAGCCTAGGGTAAGCAAATGACTCTGGCTTTGCTTTTTTTTTCCCTACCTGTCCCCAAGGAAACAATATAAATGCCATGCCTCGAGTGTGTATCTATTGAGGGGAAAAGGGATTTTTAAATAGTGATGAACTGTGGTTTTCCCTTAGTGCGCCAAGCCAATTGTTCATTAATGAAATATATTAGTAATTCTCTTATGAACCGTGTTGGTAAGTGAATCTGCTTTAATTCCTTTGTATCAACAAGAGCTGCAGGTATGTACGTCTTCGTTACGTTAAAAAAAAAAAAAAGGAAGAAAGCAATGCTTGCAAATTGGTCTTTGTTTCCAAGGAAACAAACTTGACATGCTTGAGCTGTGCTAGATGCAAACACTGCTAGATTCGGCAGACATGCCTCGGGATTATATGCTCTGAATATTATTTTTAAACTGCCTCCAATTTAAAGGCAAGGGAGCGGACGAGAATAGAATTTGTCGGCAGGGTTTACCAATCTGTGCTTAATGAGAGCAGTGTGCGGTGTCTCCGAGTTGCCTAATGTGGTGTAGAGAGAATCGCATCCTGCGCTGCACGCGGAGGTCCCTGGCGCGTGTCCCTGGGAAGGGGCAGCCTGGGGTGGGAGCCTTCGGCAGGAGGAGGGCTGCGTGGGGAGCTGAGCTCGCCCCCTCTGTGCCAGGTTATTGTGGTTATGCTGGGTCGCTTTACCAAATGTTTTGTGCTCTGAAAATATTTTAGTAAAACGTGGCGTGAAAGGCAGCCAGCCGTTCAGAAGTCGAATGCGAACGCTATCCCAAATAATGTGCTAAAAAGCTGCAGCTTGGTGCTGGGGCCTGGGCTCAGTTTATCGGGGAAGAGACGAGAGAACGTTATGAGGTGTTTGCGCAGTGCACCTGACACGAATGTGCTGTGGACTGATGAAAACCTGGGCTTTAACTTGGCTTGTTGCAGTGTGTAGAAAGTCTCTTAGTGTTTTTGTGGTGACCTTGGCAGTTTGGTTCAGGAAAAAAGCTGGGGTTTGGCATTCGTCTGTCTGTCACCCTGATTTTCTCTGAAATGTTGGGTTGATGAAGTAACTTGATTTTTTTTTTTTTCCTTTGAATAATCAAAACTTCAGCATTGAGGCAGACACTGTACATACATGGCAGAAATATTAGCCAGGCACGCATGGGAAATGAGGATCGCTCGGCAGAGTGCACACACAGCAACAGAGTAGGACATCCAGAGCGGTTTTTTTTCTTTGGGCCCAACAGAAGGGATAGGGCATACATTAAAACTTTCTTGGAATTAAATAACCAACCTTTGTGCTGGCCTGCAAAGCTTTACTACTGCAACAACTGTCTTTGCTTTCTGGAGCAGCTCTGCGAGCTGGCAGGGACTGGCTGTAGAGGATGTGAAAAGCATGTAGAGGGAAATAAGAAGTTTTTAAGGAACAGTCAAGTTCTATGTGCAGATCGCTCACAGGCTGTCGTCCTCCGGCAGTGAAAATGCCGAGTGGATTTCTGTATTGTGCGTCTCTGCAGATTTTGTTGTTTGGAAAACTGGAAAGGATTTTTTAAAAAAATCCTCTATTAATTCTCCTTTGAAATGATCTTACTGCATTGAGGAGACAACGTAATGATGGAGTAACTTCAGGGCTGACTGGTGAAAAACAAACCTCTCTTAAAATTCAGATCTTTAGGAAAACTGAATGAAATGTGTTGTCCTGTAGTACCCCCTCTTCCCCCTGCTTTCATCCGGCTTTGTAACTTCCTTGCAAATGGAGTTAAAATAACCTTCAAGGTGATAGAGGGTAGACTGGGGTAGGTTTAGCTTTAAGATGGATGGGCAGCAGTGTTTGCGTTGCGAGCTAAAAGCCTCAGTTGAAGCCTGTTGGGGGGGGGGGAATTAATATTAATGGCATTTTGTGAAAATATTGTAATTTGGGGAGGGCCCAGAGTGAAAAATCTGCTGGTTGGAGTGTCACTGGGAAATGCTCCTTTTTGCACAAGGCTTGCTCGAGACAGGATTTTCCTTGCTTTTGTTCTAAAATGAGATGCTTGCTGCCTAAAAACGCCTGCGATCCCCGCAGCGAGAGCTTCACCTCCTCGACAGAGGATGGGAGCAGGAAGGTTGGCCGGATCCGGGTGAATCCCGCACCTTTTCTTTCTTTTTTTTTTTTTCTTTGCTAATGACACTTCCTTATGCTTACATTTCATTAAAGCTGTGAAATGGCAGGAGATCGGGCGGTACTGAGCATGCTCCGGGGTGGAGGCTGCACCCATGGAGCCCGATGGATTTGTGGCTGGAGGAGCGGTAGGCCTGGAGTCGGGATCTGGCAGGAGCCCGCGGCTCCCCGCCGTCGGGACCGAGGTAGGGCGAACCCGGCCGCTTCCCTCCCGTGCCCCCGGGCCGGGGGAGCGAGGAGGCCGGATGGAGTAAAAACTGTTGGAATCGATTCAAAAGCAGCATAGTTAACCACTGACACGAGATGGCTTCACACCGCTTCCTGCGGATCGGCGGGGAGGGCTCTTAAAATCCTGACCTTTGCTGACTGGCAACCCTCGGTAAAGAAGGGCCCTGTCCGAGGCTGGGGGTGACACGAAGCGGCAGCGGGCAGGGGCTGGCAGCCAGGGCCGCGGGGACTGGCTGGGTTGCGCCTTCCTCCTGGAAGGCATGCGAGCGCGTCTCAGGCGTGGGCTGCGCGGCTCGGTCGCTAATTATTATTAATGGGAAGCCTTGCAGGGCGCAGACCTGCTCCGCAGTTTAACTCCAGATCCGTCTGTGATTGTGGGAGGGCGAAAGAATGTAAAACTCAAACTCCCTTTTTCGGGCTTATTTTGCATTCCAAGGATTGCAAACAAACCTTGCCACATCAGGTCCTCCAAACTGGCGAGGAGAGGAGCGAATGTAGAAATGTTTATTCCTTTGGCTGAGAGGTTTTCTGTGCTTTTTGCCAGGGTTTGACTTCTTGGCGAGTGGATTTGGGGGAAGGAAGGGGACTCTCAGAGTGGTGTTAGGTCAGGCTTTTGGCTCTGGTCTGTAGTCGCCAGCTTGTTACAAGGAATGTGTGAGCACCAGCAGGTATGTGCTGCAGGAGCCGACCGACTCCAGTGGTTGTACCAGCAAGCTGCACGGTAAAGCGCCAATAAAACATTTACGTTGGCGCTCGAGGTTTGTATTAGCGAGGTGTAGGGAAGATCTGACTTTGTGTGGAGCAGGGGGGGAGATGTCAGCCCGAGCCTCAGCCCTTGCAGCCCTCTCTCCAGGGGCAGGTGTGTTAGGGGGTCTCCACACTTGCCTGAGCCTGGCTGCACGTGAAGGTAAGCAAGAGGTTTGCTCTACTTAGGGCATTGAATACTTTGCTGTTACAAAGTTGTTGTGTTTGTGCATAGAAATCTATGTGATCATAGTCTGTCTTCAGCCGGCGTGCAGTAAGGTAGACCAGCTCTTTTTTCAGGGCAACTCCGGCTGCTTTTCATAGCTCGGTTCGGGGGGCGATTGGTAAAGAGCAAAACATAGATTTTTATTTTATTGCTCTGTCCTAGGTGATGGTCTCACACAGTTGGGTCAATCTGCGTGATGAGTCACTTTATTACCTAAAGTAACTTGCCTGTTTATTGCCCAGTTCTGCCGTTCTTGCGTACCCAACGCTTCCTGGGCGTTTTCTGAGTCTGTGCCCTGCACTGAGTTGGTGACCAGCTTGCTTACTGGTGTTGCTTTTGCAGTCCCTGCATAGAAGTCTGCTGGAGCCCCAGCTTGCTGGCCGTGCAGAGCTTCTCTTTACTCTTTCATGGGCACTGGCTTGTTTATGGTTGGATGAATGCACAAAGAAAAGTGTTTATGTAAAATAACCGGCATTGTAATTGTACGCTGAGAGGAGAAGGGTTGGATTTTCGTTGGCTCAGATGGGGGCTGCATCTATGGCTGTTCAGAACTGATCCGGGTGGCTTTTTCTCCTTGTGCGACTCTGGTGTGGAGGTGATCTCAGCCCCAAGTTTTCATGTATGGTCTGGCTCTCTTGATGAGGAAATTTGACTTAAATAGTTTCAGATGCTGGAAAACCACCCGTGTGGTAATTTCCTATTGTGCTTGTGTGAAAGGTGTAAGGTAGCCTTAAAGACCCACTGCCACCTTATGGCAGTTGCTGAAAAGCAGCCTCTTTAGAGCCAATTCTGTATACACATCATGCTTGCTTTATTTCTCCGCTCTTCTTAACTAGTGATATTTGCATGAAGCAGGAGCTTTGTTTTTAAAGGATTCGTCTGCTCCTTCTGTTCCTTGCAGAAATTTATGTCAGCGGAATTGCTTGTAGAGCCATCAACTGCAATATTTCATAGGCGAGCTCATGATTTGGGGAGAGACATAAAAGCATCATGAAGCACTGATTCTCCTCCAGTGAAGAACTTGCTGATTTTCACCTGAATGCCCTAATCCTTGAAAAAAATAGGTGTGAGGTCAAAGAACAGGGACATGTTGAACACGTGAGGCTCATCGGCAGGATCTCCACCCGAGCTCCAGCGTGACAGCAAAGCGTTGCAGCAGAAGCGAGATTGAATGTGAGCAGCCATTTTTACAGCCGGCTTTGCTGGCAGAAGACTACTAATAAGCAGGATGGCTTTGCACCGACATGGGTCTGATTCCCACCCCATCTACTGTCCCCCACATAAAACCATAAAACATTTATCCGTGGAGCAAACGGTGAGTGTGGTTAAAGCAGTGAGCTTGCTTGCTGTGACGGAGGTGGGATGCTGTGTTTAGGACCCTTCTCGAGCAAGGCTGTGTTGTACGGTGGAAGCTCTTGATATGCAATAGCTGAATGAAGGGGAGAAATGGTGTTTTTAGATTTCCTAAACAGAAGGAGCCGTGGTTACTATAAGTTAAAGCTGAAGGGGTTTATAATTGGGAACTGTTAGGAATACAGTATGTTCTAAATTACAGCTGTCTGGCCAATATGCTTCTAAATAAAGTTCTAGGATTGCCCTGTAAATGGAATACTCGATGCGTATTCTTATCAAAACACAGCAACATCTCCCAGAGAGCTTACATCTCAACATCTGTTGCAACAGCATCTTTTTTTTTTGTTTTCCCCTTTTCTTCTCTTTTTTTTTTTTTTTTTTTCATTCTTCTTGGTGTGTGTGATGTACTCAATGCAGCGTCCCAGGGAACATGCCATGTTTCCTATTAACTAAGAGCAGTTTTCAACTTTGCTGGGGAAAGAGGGGGAGGGAGGGAGATGTCTTGGAAACTTTGGGGAGGAAAAAAATGGTTTTGAAAGGTGGAGAAAGCTGTGATTTCAGAAGCATGCATTAATGACTGCCCGCTCCTCCAAGGCTGTTACCTGGGCCTGGAGGTGGACATTTGGGCTCCCTCGGAGGATGCTGAGGATGCTCGGTGTGTCGTGGGAGCGGGCGTTTGGTTAGGGAATGTCGTACCTAATGGCTGAGGAGGGACGAGTCACGCCAGCAGCTTGCAGCGGAGCCGGGGAGCGGTTCTTAGCGGTGCAGAAGCAAATCGGGATTCCAGCAGAAACGCTCATCGTCTATCGAAAGTCCCTGCAGCTTATTGTGCTTTTGGGATCACTTCCCAGGAAGCTGAAAAAGAGCTTCAGATTTGAGCAGCGGGAGGGTCTGGAAGAAGAGGAGCCTGGTGGAAATAAGGAAAACCCCCCGTATTTAGCATAGCTAAATATTGTTCTTCCTATAAGAAGAAAAATCTCCCCTTGCCTCCCACTTGCATTTCCTCTGCAAGGGAGCTGTGAAAATGCCGTGCCTAATGGCGTAATTAAGCAAAAGCCCTGAGGAACCCGGTGTCCTTTGTGAAGGGAGGTTGTTCTGCTGCTGCCTTCCTCCTGAAAACGTGGGATATCTGAAAGGGATATTCGAGCCTTGAATCGGAGAACGGAGGCCAGAAAGCCCCGGACTGAAAATGCCTTGTAATGTTATGGTCCCTGGTAGAAGATGTTTGGAAAGGCGGGTGCTGTACTGTCTGGTACCGGCTTGGTGGGGAAACTGCTGGAGTGGATTTGGGTTGAACAAAGGGGAAAGCTTCATGGGGCACGGCTTGTTCTCATCCTGCATCATTAGAAAAAGCACTTCTTCAGCCAGCCTGGAGATGGGTCTCTGAGGAGCTGGTTGGAAAAGAGCCTGTGCAGCCCCCGACCTCCGCAACTTGGGGGAGATGGGGGGTCCTGGGGGTCCTGGGCAGGAGGCACCGTTCCGACGGACCCTGCGCGGGCGTAGGAGCGGCTGTGCCCTGGGAGCTGCGTTCTCCTTTCAGATGGCATAAAGAGCAGGTCTTCTTAACCAACACACAAGCATCCCCCGCGAACGCAGTGCTGTGCAGAGATGCTGGTACGATGCCAATCGATCGCCTTGCTGAAGTTGGTTGTTGAAGCATCTGCAATACCCTGATCAGCTTTGCTTTGCTTTTTTTTTTAAACCAGTGTTTAGTGCTTTCAAGGATGGCCATGAGATGTGAAAAGCGTCTCTGGTAGCTTCTGCGTGCAGTGTATATTTAACCTCAGCAGTAAGAACGTGTCTGGTGGTGAGCTGCAGTGGGGAGTGCTGCCCTTCGGCGTGCACGGGAAGGCTGAGGCTGCAGCGTGGCTCTCCGTCCTTATTTTATCTCCAAAAGGGGATGTTGACTGTGGTAGTTCATTGACACTACGTTTGTTAATATCTTTGTTTCTATTTCTGTGATTTTAAGGAAAGCTTGGTAATTTCATTCTGCAAGGAAGGGCAAGGTGTCAACTGTTTGAAAGCCATCTTTGGTCTGAACTGCAGTCATCTTTTGATGCGGTGGATAACACAACTGCTGTCTGTGTAGTCAGGTTTTGTTGCTTTTGTTTGGGGATTTTTGAGTTTGTCTTAAATGAGTTATCTCTGCACCTCTCAGCAGCTGACAGAAAGGCCAGGAAAATCTCATTTTGTGTATATTAAAACTTAAGATTTACATCAAACAAAAACCCAGTGGGTGAAAAAGAGATCTTTGCCTTATACTGTCACCTCAGATATTCCTTCCCTATGAATTTCAGTCATCTCGATTTAGCCGTGTGTGTTTTAACTGTTTAGTAGTAAACCTTCTCCAGAGCATGGAGAGAAAAAAAATGTCCTTGTAGCCGAGGCAGAGCCGTGGCAGGCTCTTCTGCTGCTTTAGCTCTTGCTGCTGTGCAGCTGCGCCTGGGCACGGTGGCGAGTTAGCTGCCCGGGCTGGAGGGAGCGTGGCTCGCTGGTGTGTCCAGCCTGCCATGGTGCAGCACCAGGCCCCGCTCCCGCGATGTGGAGTCTCCTCTGGAGATGTTCCAGACCCGCCTGGACGCGGTACTGTGCAGCCTGCTCTGGGTGACCCTGCTTCGGCAGGGGGTTGGGCTTGGGGATCCACAGAGGGTCCTGCCAACCCCCAACCATGCTGTGATTCTGTGATTCTGTGATGCTCAGCGGAGGGGAGGGGATGGGTAGAGCAAAGCAGGCGATGGCTTCGTGCTTGTGCTGAAGGCCTGAAGGTGCTGCCTGCTTTTGGGGCAGGGTGCAAGGCAAACAACACCCTTGGGCTCCCCAAAACCTCCCTATGGATTGCGATGGCTTTTTGCTCCCTGCGGTGCAGGCTGCTCCCTGCCCCCTCCAGCCCACGGTACCGCACTGCACTCAGCTCGTCTTCATTTTGATTTCTGCTCTTAAAGAGAACGATCTTCTCTGCTCTTATGTTCTTGGAAAAGTGTTTTTTCTGTTGGCCAAGAGCAAGCGGGTGGTGCCAGTGTCCATTTCTGGGTTTCCTCTTCCTTCCGGGCTCCCCGCCGGGCTCGCCGGCCGCCCTCCCCCTGCTCGGGTGGGAGGTTCTGCAGCGCGGCCCCCAGCTCCGCAGCCCTGGTGCGGGAATCCCTTCCGGCCAGCTCTGCTTACAGATGTTCCTGCGAGTTGCTCCGGCAGTTTTACTGGGAGCTGGAGCAGATGCGAAGGTTGCGAAGAGTTGATGCTTAATTGTTAAGGGGAACGGAGACCAACTACTTTTATTTTGAAGCTAAAATTCCTCCTTTTATCTTGCTGGCTGGGCCAGCTGTATCATCTGGCTTGACATAGGCTGAGCCCAGAGCTCCTGTGCCTAGTACTGCTCTATCACTTCATTAGGGCTTTCCCCCCTCATTACATTTTCCCCTCCCCTCTTTTTAATGGCTGTGTTTGTGGTACCCTTTTAAGGTTGGTTGTACCAGGTCAGGTTCTCTTATTAATCTCCAAAGTGAAAACCAGCTCCCGTTCAGCTCAGCAGACCGGCTCTCGAATGCACTTGCAGTTGGACACTGCACACTGAACCAGTTTAACCCGTGTGCCTTTACCCCAGCGCTTGGAGCTCGGGGACTTCATTAGGCAGGACAGAATGGGCACGGGAGCGTCCCCACGCCGCGCAGCATCCCTCCCTGTCCCTCCTGCCTCTGCTTGTCCTGCGGGCAAGGGCTACTCTTGAAGGCCACCGAGACAGAACCCCTCGCTCTCTGGTTTAAAAGGCTTTTTTTTTTTTCAGGCGAGTGATCAGTTTTGAGGCCTGGCACCCTGTCAGAAAGTTGACAGATGATCTGCATTACCGGGGCGTCCCCGGGATGCCCGGGATAATCGCGCTCCAATGGACGCCCTGGAGCCGGCAGGTTCTCTGTGAAATGGCTGCAGCTTGGAGGGAGCAGTGAAATGGTCTCCTCTGGGCATGCTCACTCTGTAGAGGGAGCTTTTATCACATGAGCAGAAACTGAATCACCGCTCATGAGGATCTGGAATATGCAACTCTTTGAGTCTTCACCAGAAGAAGACAACAGAAGTCCGCAGGTACAGCAGGGTCCACCTCCCAGGCCTGGCGGAGAGCAGCTCTGCGCCGGCCCCGGCCGCAGACAGGCTGTCTGCCGCTGGGGAGGAAGGCAGCGTGGGGAATCATGGCCGGGGGTTGGGTGTTTATTTGTGTCTCTATACATTTATTTTCCGGCGGCGGGCGAGCGGGCTGGAGGAGGCTGGCCAGGCTCCCCTGCGCTGCGGGCGCTGCCCTGCACCGTGCCATGGGCACGCAGGTACTGCTGCACCCCGCATCGCCCGGCTCCGACCAGGCGCCGGCTTTGTATCCTCGCGTCTTGGTGGTCTTTTATATGTCTTCTGGGGTGGGGAGGCTTGTTTGGGGGTTGAGGTTGTGCTTTTTAAAATTTTTTTATGCGGGTGTGAAGTTTCTGGAAGATTTGGTTCTCCCAGGAGCCCTCCCTGCTTGCAGCTCTCGTAAGGCAGAAGAGCAAACCCCGGGGTGTCCGAGCTGCTCGAGGCCTGAGCTTCCCAAGGGGAGGAGAGGGCCTGCGGCCGCGTGGCACCTCCCTGCTAGGTCGCCTTTGGCAGCCTCTGCTTGCAGCAAGCAAGCCTACAGCTCGCTGCTTCGGGTGGAGGCAAGAGCAAACATATTTTTACCAGGAAGAAGCCATCTTTTTTATTTTGGTGTGGCTTCCTCCCCTCTCTCTTACTTTGTTGGTTGTTTTTTTAATGGTAGCTTGCAATCCAAAGGAACAGCTGATTAGAACGAAACATCCGTGGTTGATTTCATGGCAGCAGGCCTGTGTCTGCAGCTTGTTTTATAAGTTGCCTAAAATTCAGACCCCAGGCCCTGCCAGGCTCTTGGGGGGTTTCTTGCTGCTGTTTGTGTTACCTGCAGACAGCTCTGTTGGCTGCCACAGATCGCGGTGGGACTTGGGATGGACCCCGATGGTCCCAGAGCCGTGGGGGGTCTGGGCACCCCTGCCAGCGGGCAAACCGCCGGCCTGAGCTTGCTGGGCTCGAGGGAGACCCCTGAAGCCACCATGGAGACACGATACTGAATTGTCACTTGAGGAGTGAGAAGTGAAGATGGCGTTTATAAGATTAGGGAGCTTACAGCACAGTCTGTGGTACCTAATGTAAATACCTATTGTGTCTCCACTGGACTACAAATATGCTCATTATTCGTCGTCTGGAAGATGTGTGTGAAAGGAAAAGGCATCAGAAGAAGTCACGAGGAGAGAAATGAGATTTCTTTTAGCAGTGAAGAGCAGAGGCCTTGACGTGCTGCCTGATTGTCTCCTGTTCATGGCAAAAAAATGTGCTTTGGCTTTGATGAAGGCTGAGAAAACAAGCGACTGAAAGAACGCTGAGGTGTGCAACGTGTGCTCCTGTCTGGTGGTGACCAGGGTGACGCCAGTGTGGCAGCCGGCCGAGACCACCAAATGCTCCATCCCTGCCGGCTGATGCCCTTTGAAAGCATCTGCAGAGAGACGCTGAAAAGCCTGACCTACTTTGGAGGGAAGAGAGAAACCCGAGGGCTGGATGTCGTGCTGCTTTCCAGCGAGGGTTAAGAGCCCCAGGCCAGGGCCTTGGGGTCTCGGGTTTTTCCCCTGTGCATATTTCACTGACTTTTGAGTGCCAGCACGAGCTCTTCCCCTCTCCCCAGGAACACGTTTGGACAGAGCTGGGCTCTGCAGCACACATGGGGCGTATTTTCTGCTGGTCGTGCCCCCGTTGGGCAAACCCTGGGGCTGGCAGCCGAGGTGTGGGAGGGCAGGATCAGCCCCAGGACCTGGGGGCTCGTGCTGTGGTGGTTGTCCTGGGGCTCCTTCTCCCGGCGCTGGAGCCCGTCTCCACTGAGCTCTCCCACACGGTGCCATCTCCTAACGAAAGAGCATCTCGGGCAGCGGCAGGGAGCTGTATTATTCAGGTAAAGAAGGAGCTTCACCCCCCTGGCCAGCTGGTTTGGGGGAGGGCTGGCTTGATCCCTGCTGATCCTCTTTGTTGTCCTTTTGCTGCGTCTCCCTGAAGTTTTTCCTTCTCCCCTTCCCGCTCCTGGAGCTGAGAGCGGTTGAGGAATCGCCTCAGCGGGAGAGCTACCTTGCTTTTGGTTCAGCTGAAAGGCTCGGGGCTCTGGCAGCGCGCGTTCCCCGCTCGCGAGGCTCAGAGGACCATATGTTCCTGCAGTGACATGTGATGTCAGTAACTTGGAAACGGATCTTGAATTTATAACCCTTAGCTACCATTTCCAGCCGGTTCTTTTCGACCCCTGTAAACTTGGAGAGTTTTGACACCAGCCCCTCTTTGCAGAGGAGACCCTGAGGTCCCCTCGTGTTGGCCGTGGTCCTGCGGGATCCGTCCCTCCGCATGCCTGGGTGAGCTCCTTGGTCTCTTGGGTGGAGGAGGAGATGTCTGGCGTGGCTGTATGGCGGCGTGGGTCCTGGAGGGGGGCAGAGGAGGAGGACGGGCAGCGGGCAGCACTGCCTGCCAGGATTTACACCAGTCAGGAAAGCAGCAGGAGCCAAGCTCGCACGCTGTCCCAGCTAATTGGAAAGTGTCCTTAAAAAAGGAAAAAGAATTTAGAGGGGAAAAAATGTAGAGCAAGCTTTTTCAAAAAACATTCTGGGATCCAACATGACAGCTTGCGTCCCCAAAACCAGGTAATTTATTTGTCTTATTCCTTCAGTCCCCATCAGGAGGGGGAAGGCTGGTGGACGTGGTGGAGGAGAAGGGTCGAGGCGGCGGGGGTTAAGAAGATGTGACGTGCGAGCGTCTTGCCTGCAACGCTGCCATACTGTGTCAGAGCAGCACAGTGCCTCTTGCAAAGGAGGCTTTGCACAACTTGTCCTTGTTCCAAGGATGAGGAAACCTCCAGCTCTTCTGGCATTTTCTCTCCGTCATAAGTCAGAGCTGCTTTCAGCTGTAAAGTATGATCAGCATGGACGGGGAGAGGACTGGAATGGAGAGGGGCTCGGAGCAACCTTGCAAGGCTTTTCATGGAGCTCTTGGTGTTAAATAAGGAACTTTTCCCCTCCTCCTCTCCTGATTTTCCTGTGTGCCTGCAAAAATACTCCGGTTTGCATTTAAAGGAGAAAACTCTGTGTGCTGGGACTAAGCCAACTTGTTTATTCAAGGGAAATACCGTATTTCCAACCCTTTCTCTCGCAGAGGAAGGCTCGACGGAGGATGGCAGACTGGGCTGGCTATAATATTTTTAGGAGACATCGAAGCACAGTTGTGATTCGAAGAAGCTAAAAATCATGGCTGGCATTTTGCATCGAGCTCTGCGAGACCTCTCCTCCCCGCTCCCGGCAGCCCCCAGAGGGGTGAACCTCTCCTTCCAGAGCAGGTGGATTTGGACCTAAATCGAGGAAGGAAAAGGGGGCAAAAAAAAAACAACAACCCCAAAAACCAACAAAACCACCACCACAAACCCACAGCCTGCTGCTTTCCATGCTTTGGCGACTGCCCTTCTCCGACGCGGATTTTTACGCCGAGGGGCTCGGGGGGCCCCGCGGGCGGTCGGGAGGCGAGCGCCCGCTCCTCTCCTCCTGTCGAAAAATGGCAGGTCGGCCCGCGTCTGTAAACAATGCCGTTATGAAATGGCAGCGCCAGGCCGAGCTGAGCATGCTCGGGGAGCAGCCTGCAGGGGGAGGTGAGCCGAGAAAGATGATCTAATTCCGTGCAATTCTTGGGATTGAAGGAAAAGACCAGGCTCCACTCTTAATGACAGAGCAGAAAAAAAAGGCCCCACGCCGGGGACGAAGCCCGTAGGCCATGGAGGAGAGGGGGTGAGGATCTCCCACCTCCAGGACTTCGGTGCTGGGCAGCGCTGTGTCGCTTTCTCGCCCTCCAGGAGAGTAAAGCCTTGGTGAGGTTTTGCTGTAGTTATTAGAGGGACAGGCCCGAGGGTGCAAGTTTTATTATTGTTATTATTGATGTTATTTTTTCTGTCTTTTTGTCCTCCCTGACCGCTTTCCCGGCTCGCAGGCGTCGCTGTCTTGCTGCTGGCCTCGACGGCTGGAGGTGTCGCCGGTGGAGGTGGTGTGGGCAGTGGAGTGAGGTCCTTCGGGTCCCACGGGAAGCCCGCACGGGGCTGTCCCTCCGCCGCCACCAGCCCCTCGGCCGGGGACGGGCAGGGGGAGAGGGAGCTGCCCCACCGGCCGCGGGGGTTTGGGGCTGGGAGGAAGAGAAGCATGGAGGCTGGAGAGGTGCTGGGCCCCTTCGATGGGGGTGAGCTGCCTTCGAGCTCCCCTGCCCCGGGCTGCTGCAGCCTGCTCGCTCCAGGCTCCCCTTGGGGTGACGGTTTCATCCTGGTGAAGCCTTTCTGGGGACCGGGTGTTTCTGAAACGGCTGGTTTGCGTTTGCTAGAGATAGTGATGAGTCTTGGTCTCCATTTGAGGGTCCCCTTCTCCCCCTCCCTCACGGGTGGTAGGAGAAGGCAGGTGGCAGCTGTCCTCCTTGCCAACCTCAGCCTGTGGAAGGAGGAGATGCCTTTGTCTGCTCTGGATTTACACTTGCCTGCATGTACAGGTTGCACCGGCTTTAGCTACTGGGACACAGCTAGATGGGTGCGACGCTCCCCAGCGTGGAAGCAGCGAGGAAGGGTAAATCGATCTCTCCTTTGCAGGAGGGCATGGGCTCTGCAAACCCCCCTTGCCCGAAGCCCGCACGCCATCGTGGACCGCGTTGGCTTGCGAGAAGTCACTTTAAGTCCTGTTGTGTTTCGTGCACATGTCTCCGTGTTCCCAGCTCTTGCGTGCAGGGACTTGCGCCTTGTTTCTACCCTTCCCCCCATGTCGGGAGTTGATTTGTGCGGCTGGGATAGGAGAGAGGACATGGGGGCAGAGAAGGAAATGTTTCTTTTCTTTTAGGAAGAATCTGGTTGAAAGGAATTCAGGAGACAGAAGAATTGCAAAGAATTTGATTTGGGGACAAACTTCAGGCTGAGGGCAGTGCTTGTTGTGAGCTGCAGATAAAATTCCATGTTCACATGATTGCACGAGGCTTATAAGGAAGTGGCCTTAACCTGAAAAAAAGGAGCTTTGAGACTGGTGACTGCTTGTAGGCCAGGTACGCTGGTGGTTACGTTTGCTTCCTTCTCCAGATCAAATGCTTCTGCTGCTTCTAATGACAGGCCCGTGGTCAGTGTCCCCACGAGCGGTGATCCCAGACCTTGCCCGTGCACTGCGGGACCTGAGCAGCGCTGAGATCCGAACTGAGCAGCCTTCATATGCCTACGAAAGAAATGCTCCCTTTCTATGAGCGTTTTCTTCATCATTACTTCCTATACAGTTAACTGCAAAATGTTTGTTTTCTCTTGAAGGCAAAGGTTGTTATGAGCAAGTTGGTTTGGATTGTGGTTGGTTCTTTTTTTAGGAGAAAAAGGGAGGAAAAAAATGAGTGAGTGAGAATCCGCTGCTGCCGGGGTTGCATCGTTTATTGAGAGCGTTGCCCCTCTGCCTTGCTCCAGAGCTCACTGCAAACCTCGCCGCTGCCTCGCGCGGGAGCCGAGACCCTGCCGGGCGGCCAGGGCTGAGCCCGGCCCTGCGGGCGCTGGTGTGGGGCCATGCCCAGCGCTGGGGTCACCGCGGAGGGGTCGGCGCTCGCCTCCTGGCCCGAGGCCTCGCAGGCCGGCAGCATCGGTGCGTCCCATCCTGTCGGGCCGTGGGCGAGTGCCAAGGGGTGGCCACTGCTGCCCTGGCCGGGGCGAGGAGCGGGGTTTCAGAGGGGTCTTCCCGCTCCCAGCCCTGTTTCAGATCGACCTGCTGTAGCTGCACGGCTCCGGTCAGAGTAACGCTGCTGCAAAGCCACGGGTTCCTAGACCGCTGATTTTTAAGACCAAAAAAAAAACAAAGACCCCGGGGAAGGTAGACACCTGAGCACATCAACCGCTGCTCCTCGCTGTCTGCCTGGAGAGCTCTGGTTCCTGATGTAACTCTCTGGTCTCTTGGGCTTGGGAAGCTGCAGGATGTTGGGGTTTTGCTCTGCGTGTGTTGTCTTTGCCTATAAAGCCTGTCTGGACCTCTGCGAAGGGCACCCGGATGGCTGGTGAAAATGCCAAGGAGGAGGCTGAGAAAGCTCTTTCTGTGTTTCCCAACTTTGCTCTTTTTCTCTTCTTTTTTTTTTTTTGTGGGCTGCTTTTTTTTTGTTGTTTTGTTTTAAAGGCACCACTGTGGTTTCTAGTCATCGTCGTCTGTTTGGAAAGGCTGCAGAGCCTTTCCTTGGCTGGTCTGAGCAGTCTTCCATCTCCTCCAAAGACCTCACGGAGGAGAGGAAGCCTGTTTGCTTGTAAACAGAGATGGAGAGGAAAAAACTGAGCCAGCACTGGCTCCTCAGCTTGGATCCTCATGGCTCTTAGAGCCCTTGCAAAGACCTAATCAGGCTTTCTCAAGATGCAATATTTTTTTCTTCCCCTTGAAACCTAAAATTAAAAGGGGGAGGAGGGGGCGAGAGGGGAATAATGCTTCCTTGCTGGTGGTGTGCACTCTTGGTGGAGGCTCTCCAGCCACGGAAGGTTAATAATCCGGCTGGGGTCGGCGAGGGAACGGCTGCGGGAAGGAGGGGGGGGGGAAAAATGGAGCGAGTGAGACTTTTATTGTGAAGTGGCGTGTGCTTGGCAGTTGGCTTTTGTTGGGACGGCTGCAAGAGCAGACATTGCTCGGCGGGAGGGTGGGTATAGGATTTCCCTGCCAGCCGGGAGCCGCCGGACTGGGGCATGGGGAGTGAGAGCAGAGGGGGAAGTTTGCTCTGAATTGAAGGGAAGGGAGGGAAAAAAACACCCAACACACACACAAAAATGGAGGTATTGACACTTGCGGTGAAGTTGCTGCGAAGTTGGCTGGGTGGAGCCGTGGGCCGGTGGGAATGAATGGGCAGCGCTGCCCGGTGGGTGCCCGGTGGGTGCCCGGTGGGTGCTGGGTGCTGATGGAGCGAGGAGGGGAGAGCGCTGGCCTGGGGGGAAGAGGCTTTGAGCGCTTCGCAGGGGTTTCCTCTAGCTTCCTTTTGATCAAAATGCTTCAAAATTCACAGTTGGCTGTATTACTGTTATGATTTTCTACCTTGATCCTGAGTTTTGTTTGTTTCAGAGCAAGGCATGGAAGTTGTAAAGCCGCTGCCGCTGCTGGCGAGGGATGTGTCTCTGAGACAGGGACCAGGAGAGCCCGTCCGGTGCCACCCCGCTTAGCCTTGCCTTAGCACCCAGCTTGTTGTTCCTCTCACAGGAAAAGAGCGATGGTTTCTCTCTGGCCTCTCTTGGCGTTGGAAATTCTGCTTTGAGAGCTCCAGCTGCTGGCCAGGGCCCGGGGCAGCCCCGAACTTCTGGTAATTGCAGCGAGGAGGGAGGGTGGTCGTTAGCTGCCGAGCTCTGATTGACTCCAGGGTTCCTGCCGTGGCTTTTCTTCAGGCCCCATGGGCTGAGCAGCAGCAACGCTTTTGTGGAAGGGAGAGCGTGGATGGTTTGTGGAGTGGGGTTGCTGCTTATGAAATAAAGAAAAACTTGGAATCGGATGGGTAAAAGCAACCTGCTGGAAATCCTGGGGCTGCCAGTATGAGTCAGTTTAATAGCAGGAGTTGAAAGACCTTTCCTTGTTGCAACAAAGGCTGGGAAGACAAGCTGGTCGCTGTTAGACAGGCTGAGGCTCTTTATCTGCTGCTGGTGTCTGTGGCAAAGGCCTGGGTGCCCCTTCCCATGGCTGGGAGCCGTGGGGCTGTGCTGGAGCCCCGGCTCTCTGCACTGCTCTGTGCATTAGCCTTACAGCAGGGTAAATCCATTAGAAAAATGAAGTTATTCGCAGTTTACAAGAAGTCTGGTTAGAAGAGAGGTAGGGTTTGCAAGCAGATGTTTGCAGCAAGGATACATATCATTGGCTTAGCAAATAATGATCAGTGTTGAAACTTTGGGCTGTGTTTTTAATGATCGTTTCTTGATGGAAGCTGTTGGCCGGTGTCTGCTGGAGGTATGTTCTGTTTCAGGCTGTCTGGTCAGTTGGCTGAGCTGAGGTTTCAGATGCTTACGGCTTGCTTTTAGGTGTGTGTCTGAAAATGTGAAGGTGGTGCGCTTGGGGCACAAGTTCTCTCTTGCTGAGAGCATCTCGGTGTGGCCGTGTTTGGTGTTTGCTTGAGCTCGAGGGCAGGCAGCCACCCACAACCACCTTCCTCCTGGCTGGAGGAGCAATCCTTGAAGGTGCCCTCAGCTCGGTGGGGGATTTCCCCAGCACCCTGCGCCCAGCCGGGACCCTCGAGTCCTCTCCTTCCCACCGTCTGTGGGCTGCTCTGCAGAGGACAGTGCTTGGGTGCAGGGCAGGGACCCGGTGCTGGACGAGCCCTCCCTGGTCTGCACACGCCGAGGGGCTGCCGAAATCGGGGAGAAGGAAGACCCCGCTCTGCAATACCTGCCGGCACCGGGCATTGCAGCCTAGTTCACATGGAAACAAAAAGGACAGGGTGGCTGCTGATAGCAATAGCAATGCCGAAGCTCATCTGCCCTGCTAGCTTCAGACAGAAGCGATGTGGGGAAGGGCAGGCTGCTGCTGGGAATGGTCTTGGAGCTGATACACTGAGCTTCGTGTGTCCATCTTATCTCTTTTGCTTGCTTTATGGGAGACGGGCAGGTTGTTTTCGCTCTTCTTTTATCACTCAGTGTGCTTTAAACCTCGTGATTTGCATGGCTGCAGGCACCATCTGCTCTCTGTGCTGGCCTCCAGCAGTTGGCTTGACCTGGGCTTATTCTTTCGCTGCGACGCAGGCAGCGTGCGGTGAACCCTTCGCCCGGCCTGGCCGCGGCTGCAGCCGTCACTGCCTCCCCGAGCACGCAGCAGCTTGGCGAGGCAGTCGCCATCTTTACCTTTCAGAGCAGCTATCAGGCAGAGCTGTGTCAGAGGACCCCTTCTCTTGTGTGTTTGGGGGTTTTGAATACCTTTTTCCTTCTGTTTTATTCTGGTAGTGGGGTTTTTTTTGTCTTGCCATTTCAAAAAAGAAAAGAAAAAAGAGATAAAGAGAAGGTATTAAGGCTGCAAACCTGATCTAGCAATGTGACTCGAGGCGTGTGAAAGGCAGAGGAGACGAGCAGGTGTTCCCTTCTTACAAAAAAAGAAAAGGGAAGGGGGAAAAAGAAAAATTGCTTTCTATAGAGTTAAAACCAGAGCTCATTAACTGTAATAAACATGGATGTTATGAAGGAGGAGTTAGCTGTAGCTCACTGATAGCTTGCATTTTAGAAGTTACATTTGAATGAACTACAAAAAACCCCAAGCCACCAAAAGCAGACTTGGGCTGTGTATGTCGATAAATAATGTGTAATGAGAAGTTTGTCAGCTCTGCCTCCCCCCCCCAGAGTAAGGACTCCCGAGCACCTTACACTCGGAAAATCTGTCCGGCTGCCCCTTAACCAGAGAGCTGTGAGGTCTCAGCCCCAGGCGCTGTGCGAAGCCCCTCCGCTTCTCGGGCGAGACGGGCTATCCGCTGGGGCGAGCCTTGCCGGTTTTTGTCGCCGACCTGTGCCTTGGTGGCAGCTTCCTGGCAGCGTTATTTTGCAGCACGACGTTTGCCCATGGTGTGAACAGGATGTGTCCATGACTGTCTCTTGTTTTAAACACAACATGTGTATGAACATTGAGCTAAACCATGATGTTTCTTTTTCTCCCCACCCCTAGCGAACAGTGCTGAGTAAGGGAGAGACAAGGAAAGACGCCTGCATGAAGACTGAGCTGCTGAAAGACATCACCAACAACAAAGAGGAAGGTGAGCACCTGCCTCGATTGAGGGCCAAACCTCGCTCAGGGGGGTCGGGAACGTGATGGGAACAGAAGTGGGGGCTTGGAGATGTGCTCTGTCCCCCGAGGGTCTCAGGTGTGCTCCCATGAGCGGAGTGGCTCCATTCTGCTCCGGTGTTTTTTATTAACGTCTTCCCCAGAAGACGTGACTTTGTTCTTCAGTCCCTCCACCTCCACCCACTTAAAGAATGATACCGAATTTTCACTTCTGCTTTGGTGTGGCTGTGAAGCACAAAGAGGTTACTTTGAACCTCCTCTGTGTGGCTGGTTTTAACTGAACTCTGACCCCCGCCACGCGAAGACCTAGCCCGTTTCCTCCCTCTATTAAAGTTAACTTTCCTTTGTGCTGGAAGTTTCTCTGTTGCTGCAGAACAGGCACTGATGGCTGCAGGATGGCCGGTGGGGTCAGACACTCTGCACCTCGCGCCGTTGTGGGATGCTTCATGGCTGCTGCGTTGTTTCTGCCTGCTTTTACTTTGCAGGATGCAGTGCGCGTGTGAATTTGACAAAGCCTTTACTGCGTGGTTGTCTGTGAGTTGCATGCACGCAAGTCTGAGAGTATAATACATGCGTGGTGCGATTAGGAAGAAACCCCGCTGCCCTTTATCTTCCCCACCCCCACCTCCATTCTTTCCATGGCTTTATTATTCCTTGACTAGTTACTTCTCACAGCCCTGCAGGGGTTTGGTGTATTTTTGTTCTCCTCTCCATTAGAGCATTAAAAAAGCACTGAACTGGCCCCATCAAAATACCTAGTCTTAGCTAGAAACAAAATTTTGGGCTTAATTCAGATGTATGTGAGTACAGCATTGCTTTTTCTTTCTCCTCTGTCCAGCGTAATGTTGTGTTAAGCTGCTCTAGTTAGAACGTAAAGCTCAGAACAGGCGAAATATAGAATGCTGTGTCAGATGTGGCCATGGTGCTTGCGTATTAACTGGGAGCACGTGAGTACTGCTGCTGACACCAGTTGCATATGGACCTCAGGTCTGGGCACACCAGAGACGTCGTCTCCAGTCTGAGCTGTCGGTGGGAGGTCGCGTTGCTCTGGGAGGAGACTCTCACTTTGATCCCTTGCATTGCTTGTCTCAGGACTATAAAGCTAGTTTATTTAGCTCGTGATCGATCTTAAGGTAAGTGTCAAGAGTCTATGGAGGTAAAAATCCAGGAGGAGGGTGGGAAGAGAGGCATTTTTGAGCCTTATATGTCTTTTGACTTAAAGCAAATGCTGTGTATCAAAAGGAAGCTGAGAACCCTTCCCATGTGGGAGCAGTCTCGAGGCTTCACAAGGCCGCTGCAGCTGTTTGTCCAGTTCCGTTAGTGGGGAAGGAAGGGTCCTAAAATGTGAACTGCATAGTCTCCATTCTTGTGGTAACGTTCGAGTTGCATCCTCCTCTTCCCCAGCGTACCACGTGTGTAAAAGACAATGGTTTGTGTGGTCGCGGTGCTATATGCGTTGTTCTTCGCTGACCTGCGTCACCCAGCTGTGATCGTCATCGCAGTTCAATTACTTAATGTCCCTAAATTCTCTTAATAACAGTGTTTAGTGTTGGCAGAGAATTTACATTTTTGAGTGTTGCGTGAACATGAAATCATTATGGTAGATTTGGAAGATGGCATGAAATAGTTTCTGTGAGCCCTGTTTCCTCACGCAGGGATGGGTGGCAACATGTGGAGCTGGGATATGTGGACTGGAAAAGTACCCTGAAGTCTGAGATTTCTCTGTTTAAATTTGCTTGAACAGTTGTTTCCCTTTTGCGAGGAGGGTGAGACCAGTGCTGGTTAATATCTTGACATAGATATGACGCAGGCAGTGGGATCGAGTGCACCCTCAGCAAGTTTGCAGATGACACTAAGCTGAGTGGTGCAGATGACACCCCTGAGGGATGGGCTGCCATCCAGAGGGACCTGGGCAAGCTGGAGAAGTGGGGCTGTGTGAACCTGGTGAGGTTCAGCAAGGCCAAGTGCAAGGTCCTGCACCTGGATCAGGGCAGCCCCTGGTGTCAGTACAGGCTGGGGGATGAAGGGATGGAGAGCAGCCCTGCCAAGAAGGACTTGGGGGTACTGGTGGGTGAAAAGCTGGACATGAGGCACCAATGTGCGCTCACAGCCCAGCAGGCCAACCATATCCTGGGCTGCATCCCCAGCAGGGTGGGCACAGGGCGAGGGAGGGGATTCTGCCCCTCTGCCCCGCTCTGCTGAGACCCCCCAGGAGCCCTGCGTCCAGCTCTGGAGCCCTCAGCACAGGACAGAGCTGGAGCTGTGGGAGCGGGG
>Ga0065711_1028707_pt1 | contig 39605 bp, 23 predicted proteins | sample Hoacrofraction12_FD_59098 | JGI IMG/M metagenome (GOLD analysis project Ga0065711, IMG submission 59098) | Hoatzin crop microbial communities from Cojedes, Venezuela - Epithelial fraction 12 v2 (version 2) | ecosystem: Host-associated > Birds > Digestive system > Esophagus > Crop | place... | reverse complement strand
AAAAAAAAAAAAAAAAAAAAAAAAAATGTTCACTTTTCCAAAGCAACACACATTTTGGGAGACACAGTGGGACTGAGCTTTAATGAAATAATAAAGCTGTGTTCCAAAAAGATCTGTTCAAAGGAGTTTAAAATATTCGAGTATTTCTATTAAAATACAAATGTGAACATTTTACTGGAAATGAACATTTCTTTACAACTTTAATAAACGCTTCAGCGCAGGCTGCCAAAATAGAGATGCAGCACTGGCACAGCCTCGCAGGTTACTGAAATCCAGCATTCTTGGGGAAAAATGGAATCGCCCAGTTCCCTGTGGCACACCGTACAGTTAATGAGGGAGGACTTAGCCAAGCAATGTTATTACATCTAAGTTTTCATAACAAATTACTTTCTCCAGGGAAGCCCATACAAATTAAACCAGGTGTTCGAGCAGGGCGAGCTGTCTTCTCGCTGCCATGGAACGCCGGGTGGCAGCCATGCTTCTGCTGTAGTTTTGCCTTTGCTCGCAGACTGTGCGTTAAAGCTAAGTTAACAGACGCTGAAAACACGTCGTGTGTCTCTCAGGCTTGCGGAGTAGGCAGGCGTCAGAGCCGCGGCCCCGCTCCACAGCGCTGCCACGGCAAGCCGCCACAGAGATGCAAGGGGTCGGCTGGTGATTCCTACGGGTCTCACAACTTGCGTACCAATTCCCAGACCTGCATGGCAAAATCAGTCAGGACTTCCCTCAGTCTTCCCTCTTCAAAGCCATGGAGAAAGGCTATGGTGGGACATGGGGCGGATGGCGTCTCACCACAGACTGAGGGAAGTCCTGATGGCAGCCCAGCCTCCGAAGGCTCCCTCCAGCTCCCTGGACTGATCCCTCAGCTCAGCGGATCTCCCAGGCCAGGCACTGAGCAAGGTGCAGACCCTACACCCGCCTCGAAGCCTCACATTCCCAGCGCTGCACCGCTGACAGGATCACCACCGCCATGCCTGCCACGTCTCTGTCCATCTTCTCCGACAAGAGAGATCCAGTGCAATACAGCCAGGACAACCCATCACCATTAGGGTGTGACAGCATGGTGTTTTCTACAAGAAATGTGTACATGCTATGAAGGCAGGGCCACGATTCTTTAATTTCCTGCTGTAGGTGGAAAAAAATACAAAGAAAACCACCCTAAGGATCATCGTGGAGGAGACGCCCTTGTCTGAAAGCCATCCAGCTACAGATACCTTAAAAGAATTAATTGGTACCTGCTTAAATATGCCTTCTCCTCATAAAGGAGCTATCTTTCTGCTGTGTTTCCACTAGTGAATTAGCACGCAGGGATGAGACAACTTTATTATTTACAAGAGACTCAATAATCTATCTACATACCCACATCATGCTTCAACCAAAACAATCTAACACTCCATTAGAGCTTATTAATACACGAAGCCCCATGACCACCTTGTGATTTATGGTATCATTTCCTCCACTTTACAAACAGAGAAAACTACAGAACAGCAGTTATCTCAGCCGAGTAGGTTATTAAAAAGCTCTGCAAGGAAACCCACAACAGAAGTCAGCTAATTTCTATGGGGCCAGGATTTCACGTCTGTTTTTCTGACTCTGTGCCTGTGCTTTAACTTTACAATTACTACCAAGCTTCAGTGAGGCAAAGCCCAAATAATTAAAGAGACGTAGCCTGCTTCCACCGAAGCCAGTGGCAAAACTCTCATTAATTTTAACAGAAGCAAGACTAGACTAAGTGTTTATAAAGCAGTTGTGATCACTGGAAGGCCCTCCCGAGTTCCCAATATTATTAGCTATGAGACTACGTCTATCTAAGACCAACTTTTGTTTTAAAGCATTCAAAACCCAGTCTCAAAACCTACCAGGTTTTTAAAAGTTCTTGTTTTTTCAGCATAAGATCATTGAAGGAGCACTGAATGGTTATTACTCCTGTTGAATTTTTTTATATGAATTATTTAAATGTGTTGCTAAAGTGCATAGCAAAGGCCACTCCAGCAAGGAACAGAGTCCCTCTGAGGATTCTCACTGCTTTCGTATCTGCTCTTGCCCCTGGTTATAACAGCTTTTCATTCATTTTCCAATTAAAACGGTAATGTAACCATTTGGAAGATTCATCCAATCAACAAGTTTAGTGCTGTACTCATTGGAAAAATCATTAAATACCTCAAAATGGAGGACGGAAAGCTTTTCAAAGTCTTTTAGATCAAGTTCATAACATGAAATTTTTGTAGATTATAAAGCACAGCAGACCACAGAGTTTCTTGCACCTGGCTGACCCGGGGTTTTTTTTTTGGAATCACAAATTTTCCTCCACATAGATAGTGTCCCACACTGAAACAAATATATCCTGAAGATCATGAATGATGTGTTCCACCACATTTCCTTGCTCAATTTTAAAATAAAAGTTATATCCTGAGTATGAGATATGCCTAACACAAAGGCACACACAAGTTCTCATCAAGCCTTTTGGGCAGCAAGGGAGCAAACAAATATGACTTCGTTATGCTTTAACTATGACCAAATCAGTGCATCTGAGGGCCCTCAAGTACAGAATCGTGCCAACAGTATCACAGGACCTACCTTTATTAACTGTGAGCAAGAACTGCACTAATGAACACAAGCACAGCAGCTTTCACAGGAAAGGTCACAGGCAAATCACCACTGTGGGTCACACCAGGCAGCGAGGAAGAAGTCAGCGCGGCATCTACGACTCTCCTTGTACAGAAAGCGATAAACTGGGAGCTCTGCTCCACTCCGATCTTGCTATACCTCTCACAGGATTTTAAAGAGAGGGCTTCATTAAACGTCTCTGGAAACCAAAATAAGCATAGCTAACAGCAACAAGTTTCACACAGGAGAAAAATGCCACAGTTGATATAACCGAGAACTCTCCAGGAAACAAAGGGTGCAACAGCAAAAACACACACCTGTATGTCAAATAAATCTCAAATAATGGATTTTTTTTCATGAGCTTTCCTCTATTTTGCAGCACAGCATAAACATTTGGATGATCTGACTGCCATGTCAGCGTAGTTGTTTAGACATATTCACCCAGATTAAAGACAATGGAAGCGAAACCCCAGAGTGCTGCTGCTTAAAAGAAATTCCAGCTTTTCAAATGTTTGCACTTTTCCCAAGAACAGACGATGCCATGGCAAGGCAAAGTATACAACTTCAACAAATGCTGCTTCCAACCTACCCATAATCACAGAATTCATATTACAGGATCGCAGAAGACTTCAAGTATAACAGAATCTTAGATTGCTCTTAAACAAAGATATCTGTGAATACTCAAAGCTTTTAATTTTTATTTTAAAAGACATGAAAATATTTTTGCAAATCAACTTCAAGGAAAAAAACAATCATTGTTCTTTGCCAGTCTTAGTCTGCAGCTCCTGTGAGCTTATCGGTGTAAGAAGTTTAAGTTTTCCATAGTCTCACCTGAGTTTCCGCGATTCATTACATCAAAGTCCCTCACAGCTTCATCGCATTACAATCCCTACATTTTTACTGAAGATAAATCAGTGAATAAATATGCTCATTTAAGGCAAAGAATGCTCATGTTTCTCTAGAGCAGCAGACCTTGTGCATTGTGTATGCTTTGACAATTTTTTTTAACTAACTTCATTTTCAGATGAAAAAGCTAGATTATTCTGAACAGCAAGGACAACTTGTTCTTTTACAAGAACAAAAGCATGCTCTTTCTTCTGTTTAGTCAGCTAAATGCCAAAAATATAACCCCCTATTTAAATCTACTTGCAATAAGCAGGAACTAGAAATATGCACATGTTGTTTCCAAACCTGAAATCTAATTTACACAGAAATGAGTCTTTCCCCAACAAATGACTGCATCCAGAAACGGCCCTACTCACACCTGTGCTAAGAGACAGAGAAATTGGCACCTTCTCCCCGTGTCCATCTCAACTCTAGCAAACGGGAATCCCAAATCTGCTCATAGATGCTCTTTCCCCCTCAGCACTACACACCACATGTACTTGCCTCCCCCTGCCCATCCACTAACTCTTTCCCCAGATAAACTCACAACAGATTTGCTAACTCCATATACATTTACAGCAAGCACTACCTGCTGCTTCCTCGGAAGAACATCTCCAAGTAGCTCAACTTTCCATAAAAGAACCTGAACCTTCTCCGTCCTTCATTACACAGGGGCTTCCCATGTCCCTGCAAGGACTGCATCACACTGGCGAGCACAGAGCAGACAATTTCAGCTGTTTAAGCCATCTGCACCACTGGATCCCTTTATTCAAACTAATCCAATTCAATCTCATTTGTGTCTTTCCAGTTGTCTGTATATTTTTATCCTTGCGGACAACTGTACATCTGTGCCAGCTACTAACGTCAGTCACTCACGAACTTTCCATGCTCCCCCAGCCCCTTTCTAAATCTCAAATCCTAACCAGTTTCACACTACTCTCTGATGTGCCAGGTAAGTATTGCTCTTGTTTCACAGCTGAAGACACAGATATTAAAAAGTTTACTGACTTGTTTAAACTGAAGGAGAAAAGCAGACTTGCGAGTTAACACTTGTGATCAACAAGTAAAGAACTATTTAAGACACTCTGATATTATTGTGCTACTGACATTTGAAGCTGATAAAAAAATTATGTTTAGTAGTGTTTTGAAAGCACCTATTAAGCCCAACTTTCATCATAAAAATACCATATGATACTAAAGTAGAATTTTGAAATAAAAATAGTTATGTATAGGACTGACATTGGGGCTCCTTTTGATATTTACCACTGTAAAAATAAAGTGGGGGAAAAAGCCTATAATTCTTCACATTACCATTCATTCTATTTAAATTGTACTATTAAGCTGTACTGATAAATAAAAAGAGTGGAAATCTGCTTACCAAAAGGGTAATCCGTTGCTTTATATACCCAGAAACAGATAGGGTGATTAAACTACATGTTATATTTGATATGAAAAAGAATTAAAGAAGAAGAAAAAGAAAAAGAAACTGGCAGCAGATCTAATTTCACACTCGGAGGATTACAATGTAGAGAATACACACACGCATTCTTCGCCGACAACAGCGCTGTGAAACGCTCAGTAGATTGCCAGGACTCAGGATTTAAAAGATTTAACGTTCTGCTTCGTTACTTCACAGCATGCAGAAGTTTGGAGGACACTGGAATACCGAGCAGCTTAGCAGGGAAGAAAAATGCAAGAAAAGGGCCTCCTCAAACTTACAGGATCCTGCTAGACCTTATTTGACAGCATTTTACTGTGCTTAAATTGCGGAAAATAAAAAAAATGAGTGCTTCTGTTCCCTTAACTGCATAGTCAAGGGCACGTAGTGGGTGCCATACTGATTGCTCCAAAAGTAGACTGGACATGCACTGACATCTTATTTTCACTAAACCTAATAAAAAGAAACTTCAGTCATTTCCCCTACCCTTTCAAAAAACATGAAGACTTGCAAGAGTGAAAACCAGCAGACTTCCACCTGGAGTTGCTGCATTAGAAATTTTGCTTGTACCTGGGTACGGGCCGTTTCTCATCGTGGATCTCCAGGAGCGGATGCTTCGCAAACGCACGCTTTCCAGCGGTCAGCACTGAGGTGGACCTTAGCTTCTCAATGAAGAATAATAATTAGGGCAAAGCATCTCTGCAAGCTGCAGTGATTTCTCCCTTTTCTCTCCCGTGCAGCCAAGCGGGAGCAACCCTGCAGAGTAGGTGACAGCACCACAATAGTTAATCCCAACAAGTGAAATTCCGAGCGAGGAAATGTGCTCTGAAAATGCAATATTTATTCTAAGAGGATGAGACTCCTGAGAAAACAGAAAGCCTCAGTAATTAGTCTACGGGACAAGAAGGTGGCTCTTTCGCCTAAGAATTCTTTTCAAATCTTGGGTATTTAGTTTAGCTTAAAGAAAACAAGCTTTTTTGTTAAGCAAAGATCTAAGAACCTGGAATTTTTAGCGGCACACATACAGCTTCAACAAAAACTAACCTCAAACAACTGAATTTTGTGTTTAAGCTGCCCTCTAAATTATCTGCATAACACTGAAGGTTTACACCGTTTATGAAAAAAACATTTTTGGAGGAGGTTTTGTTCCTCTTGTCCTGTTCAGAAAGGACTCAAGGGGAAAGTCGAAACCCACCCAAAACACACCTCCCCTGTCCTTCCCTGCTCGTGGTGCCTCCCGGGGCGTGCGGCAAGCCTCGCCCCCAGCGCCCGGGAGAAGCAATGGATCCAACCCACGAATGCAGCCCAAACGCCGATACCCTCCGCATGCCGTCCTCCCCCTTCTTGGAAATCAATGCACTGAGACCGGCCCTCACACACTTTTTCCCATTTCCACCCCTAGAGAAACCCACTGGGGCTGGGAAGAGCTCGTACCGGCAGGAGGTGGTACGGCAGCTCCTCGGGGAGCGCACATAGAAATGAACGTGGTTTCTGCCTTGTGCCTCTTCAAAAGTTGCAACCTACTAGCAGAGAGCTGGTAATGGACCACGCTTTGTCCTGAGCGGTCCCAGCCACGTCATAAAAATAGAATAAATAAATCATATTCACTTTGTTAAAACCATATCTAACAGTGGAAGGGTCTGAAGCTAAGCTGGCAGTAAGTCAACCACTCGTAACTGGCTGACGCACTCTCAGACCATCATTTTACCGCTCAAAGCAAGAGCAGCACATTGGCTCCAACAATTCCCATTCCCCTCCACTCCACCCCTCCCCTGCCTTTCCCAGCACCCATACCCAGCCAGGATCTGACATGGACGAGAAAAGCCTTCCCCTTTTTCCTTCTCCCCGCCGGCTCCATTCCCGCTGCTGGCTCCCAGCAGAGCTGCACGGCTCCCAGCACCAGCACAACCAGCCCACGGCGCAAGGCCACACGGCTGCGGGAGCAAAGGACAGGGCAGGTGAGGGGACAGCAGGCGGCAAGGGGAGGACAGCCAGCACACTAGAAACCACCACAAATATATGACTTTCTGGCCATACAAGGCAGATTCAGACGCGCTCTCCCAGCATGCCACCGTGGCTCTGCACAGCACAGAGAGTTCGAGGGACATATTTTGACAAATAGAATTTCTGTAGCTGACTTTCTAATTTAAACTAATTCAGACTGAATTTCTAGAAACAAGATCATGTTCTCTGGGAGTTCATCCGCTCCCCAGTCTTACTGATGGCCATCACCCACCTCCTAGCCCTGCCACATTTTCCCAAGCACCAGGGAAAGGCACAAGGTTAGCAAAGACTATTCAGACACAGCAGCTTTCATAGATAAAACATGGGAAGTAAAAGGAAGACAGAATTGAAGAAGAAACAAATCAGGATTCCCTACACAGGTCTAGCTGATGCAAAGTTTGAAATACCTAGCTCTATTTTATGTCACATATGAAAATGTTTGTACAGCAAGTACAGCATAGAAGGTAAGCAATAATTGCTTTGGAAGAAACAGTAATATGCAAGATGAGAATCAGTCCTGGAGGCTAAGAGCAAACAGGAAGAGCTAATTTGCAAAAGAAAGATATTTGAATAAAAAATTTGCATTAGAAAGTGTGTATTAGTAAGTAAAGGAAACATCAGTGCAAAATGCACATGCATTTTTATCAGGTATAAGGCAGCTCTAAATGCAGTATGAAATAGCTGCTATTTACAGGAAATTACTAGAGCCGTACAATGTAGTGTTTCATTTTGACAGCTCACTGGACTTAACCTAGACTGGAGAGACAAAACAGAAGGTTACTTATTATTTAAGCAGCACTCATCTCAGAAGGTTATTACATTTATAGCCTGATGCTGCTTACTCATAACAGAGTCTAATCACAGCCTAACAAGCACACCCACTAACTCCAATGAGACTAGTCAAAGAGTAAGACAGGCTCCACCGTACGTCAGGTTTGGCAGCTTCCTGATGAAGTACTTGAGAGGAAACAAACTATTTGGCCAGTTAATAGAGGAAACTATTCAACACGGAAGCCAGGGGAGAAGTGATGCGACTTGCTCACCAGCACGGCAGTCACCGTCCATGCCAGAAGCAGGACGTGGGAATGCGGCAGCTTCCGTGTATGTGTGCAAGACCGTCAGATCTCCGCATCGAAAACAATCATCTTCAGTAGATCTTTAATTTTGTTGTTTATTTACAGCTTTGATAAAATGTTTCTGAATCACCTGGTTTTATTATACTGGTAATTGTGCAGGGACTCGAGTTACGTATCGGTCACTGACTTCTACTGGAGGAACGTACACTTCTGCAGCTGTAATAAAATGCAGAAAGGCAATAAAGGAAAAGTAACTGGGGAAGAAACTCAGGACTAAATGGCTGTTGTTTTCAAGCCCCACCTCCCATCACAGGCCAAACATCAAGCGGTAAATCAGTTCTGCATATCTGCTGGGCATACTACAACACGCACAGAACATACCCATCCAACTGACATCTCCTTCAAAGTGCTGAATATTCAATGCCAGCAATATCAACCTAGATAGCAATATCACTCCAAGAGCAATCTCTTGGTTCCGAGCAGGGCGCTCTGCTTCGCTCTGCGACCTACACTCTGCATTACCTGCAGAGTACTCCTGGTCATAGTCCCTGCTCAGAGCAGCTTAATTCAATCAGGCCAGACACCGAAGTGGCTGTGAGGTGCCTCTGTGACAGGGTGTCACAGCTGGGACCACTAAACATTACAGAACTGTCCTGTGGAGCGCATACTGCAAAGCGACGCTGCTAGTAGTGCAGGGACTGGGAGACACACCATGGGGAAACCGTGCCAAACTGACCAAATGTGGATTATTTTCTAAATAACTTCTGTGTTCTTTATTTATATGAAGTTGCATCCATGTTCTGACTGCACGTGGGTTTGGTTACACAATGACTTTAAATAAAAGACTTTAAATATTTATATTTGGGTTTGTAACATTACGATTGAGCCAGCGTACTCACATTTCACACCCCATTTGCATTTCTCCTCCTTTCATTTCCCCCCACTTCCACCTGAATTACAACCACCCGAGCTCCCACCAGCTCTGTGTGCAGCTCTGAAACACGACCTCTCTCCCTCCGCTTTCAAACCACGCTCCTCCTGGCCAGGAACGCTTTCCCCTCCATCGGGAAGGGACGGGATCCGGCCAGAGCCCACTGCCAACATCGCCCCGCTTTGCGGCAGCCTGACTCCGTTCAGCAGAGAGCTAACGTAAGCACAGCAAATACAATCTCAGTTACGCGGGCATAAGGGCTCAGCGTCTGCTTGGGCTACGGGCAATGTTGCCACTGCCTGTCAGACAAAGCCAGACTTTCTTAAGGTGCGTGGAGTTGAACCCGATTGCGCTTGAGGGCTGGCGATTTCTAGAGGAAAGTCTGTGCCGTGTTCACAACAAGCTATGTATGAGTTGCTGCAACAGTTGAACGTCAGCCTGGATCAAGGGAATATCCACAGCAGTTGTGTTCCTGATGTATCACAGCACTAGCACAGTCTTAAAATAGCCAGGGGAATGAAATACCTGTGTTTTGCAAAAATAACAAAAAAAAAAAAAAATTGGGGAGGGAGGGATGGCATGAAAGTAAAGCATGGCACATACCCCCACCGAAAAAATCACAGCCTAAGTCTCTCCAGTCAAAAATTCAGACCAACTACATCAACGGTACCCACTGATCCATCACAAAACCACACTTGCTTTTGAAATGCCTTTAAGGCCACTTCACCAGAGCAGAGCAGCCAGCAGGCCGAGCGCACGCGTGGTCCCCCCGCGCTGAAGCTTGCCATGACGGCCGGCCGCGATGGTCAGGAGGAAGAGGATGAGCTGGTGCGGGCGTCACAGCCACGGCACGGGGCCGCAGCGACAGCTGCACGCAGCGCGCCCCATCTCCCTTCTGCCAGCTCTCCTGAAATGCGGTTTTGTTCCGTGCGTGAAGCAAAGGGGAAACTGCAATCATGCATATACAGAATGAGCTGAAGCTAACATGACAAGACAACTTTGGATGCGCGCTAACTGGTGAATGAGAGATGTTTCCACCTCTCCTCTCTCTCCTCTGTTAACTAATCCCTCCCCTTCGAAACTGTGTTATTCAGATCAGAGGTGTAAAAGCAGACTCAATTTCTACATATATTTTGGTTACAGTCTTAATAAGGGCATGCTAAAGGCACTTCGGTCTTGTTTCCTTTCCTCTTGATTTTATCTCACTTCATTCAAATCACTATGTATGACTTCACACAATTTAGCTGTTTCAGGCATCAAAATCTGAATGCCGTAAGAATCAGACCACCACCACTTCTTACGGCTGAGGCCACCCCAGCACACACAGACACCTGCAATTTCTTTCGCGTGCCAATGCTGGCAATGCTGCAGATATCTCTACATGGTTTCAAGCGTGGATTGATGTGCTGCTCCTCGGTGACTTGGGAGGAGCAGAAGGAATGAAGGAAAAGGATAAAGAAGACAGGGTGGCCATTATGTCACTGCATCCGTTTTTCAGGATGCAGTCCTAAGGAAAAGCTCTCGGGTTCCTGCGTCAGCAGGGACAGCCAGCTGGGATTCCTGCCTCGCTTTAGAGGAAGGACTTCAAAAAGCACACACAACTGGTTCTCAGGCTCTTCAAAGGGCTCTAGACGCAGGAAAATATCAGATGACAACATATTCAAAACGCAGTAATAACAGTGGCAGCTTCTGCCACCTTCTTACATTAAAGATGTATCTGCAACCTATCCCAGCAGCGAACCGAGATAAAGAACAAACTATTACAGTCAGCCCACAGAAAAATGGAAGTCAACCAGAGGCAGGATGGAGGCTTCTTCCAAAGCATTTCAATTTAACTATTTTGGTCAGCTACTGCACTAGAAATTTTTAGAGCTAACTAACTTGGGGGGGTGGAGCTGGCAAAGGGTAGAGGCTGCAAAGAGGCAGAAAAATGTGGGGTTTTGATCAGTGTTGTCAGATGCTCTTTTCAGCTTGTACCTCTGCTTCCCTGGTGAAGAGGAAAGAAAGCCATAATGAAGTTGCTAAGCTTCTGAGCAGAAAAAAGGAAAATAAGCAAGCAGGTAAGTGTCTCAAAGACCCAGCTTCAAAAGGAACTGACAGCGCCAACACCATTAACTGGAGAGACTGACTGCATAAATCCATCCATATTTGAATGCATTAATTTTCCCAAAGCTTACAAATGAACCAAAGGCTGTTTATCACCTCAAGGAAAGGGAAGAGGTCTGAACAAAGCTGAGGGGGGGGGGAAAATCTGCAGGACTGTGCCGGTGACAGGAGGCCAGGCTGACCCCCGCGCAGACGTGCCATAAGCTCCTGCCGTGATTTCATCGGCCGGAGCCTCCCGCGGCAGTAGCGCCTGTTGGAAACGCCGCTGCCCGCCCTGCCAGCACGCCTGCTTGCACAGCCACGCTCAGCATCGGGTCTGGCCGAGCCCAGCAAAACAAGCAAAACACGTTGGGTTTTGCTCCCCTCCCGACCCCTCTTTGCGTTTTGAAGTCAGACCCAGTCCCCGCTCCGGGCCACAGGAGAGCTGTACGGCTGCGCTGGAACAACCGAGCGAGGGGTGTGCATGTGAGCGCGGGGTGGAAACACGGGATATGAATTCATCTTGTAAAAACAGAGTTTAAGCCAGTTCTCCCTGCCAGAGACAGACTTATCTAGGCTTAGAGGAATTTATAAATGAGCAAGTAAAACCTATCCACATAAGCCTTTCTGGAGACAAAGCTACATCTCATGCAGTACCGTATCGTGTATCCAGCAGGCATTCTTGAGGGATGAATAAATAACACCATGTTCCGAAGATTCTAACTCCCTGTCACTGACAAACGTCTTCTGTCACTAGACTGCAGAAGAACGTCCCTGACAGAGCGTGAGACCTGAGCCACCCGCCGACGGAGCTGCCCGTGGCTGGCACGCCCAGGCTGCGATCCAGATTTCAGGTCACGAAAGGACAAACAGTGACACTGCGTCCCGAGAGAGGCAGCTGGCCAAGGCCTGTCACCAGTGCTCACCCAACAGCCGCGGGCAGGAGAGCGCACCTAGGCGAGCTTCACTGCCAAAGCCAATGCTCTGGCGTTCCAGCGCATGCAAAGCCTGCATTCAAACAAAACTCTGAATTCAAAGAAAAAATGTAGTTGCTAAAACACTTGTGTTATAAGCAAAGTTCTGAGTGCAGCTAAATGCCTGTTTCTTTTATTCTGTATCAGTTCCAAATACCCTCAACCCAATTTACTGCAACTTTAAAAAAGATTTCTCATTTATTTGCATTATTTACACATTTTGTTTCATTCATACATTCACAACTGCTTAAATGAGCATGGATTTGAGAAAACTATTTATTGACTTCTCTTTTGCAAGGCAAACAACATTCATGCTCAAAGAAAAAAACAAAACATATATACATCACTTTTGGTGGAATATAAATGGCTTTCCATCTTTTCAAATGCTTGATTCCTGTTCCTCTGGGTTTTGACCCTTCTGCAGAGTTATTACAGTGCACTCCAATAGCCCTTTTCCCCCCCCGCCAGAGTGAGAAAACATTCAGATGTGAACTCTTGCTTTGAAACAGAAGAAAAAAAAACCCGGCAGGCTTCTGTGGAATGCAAAAGAAGCCTCACGTGCAGTAAATACCACGTGTGCAACAACTCGGCGGAAAAAAGTAGCAAGAGTCATTGGTTCAAGCAATTCTTGCAAAGAGAAATTTTGGAGAATAAACTAACCATTTATAACACTCATGTGCACTGAAAAATCATTTGAAATAGGTAACAGGGCCTGTTGTGTGCCCCCCGCCCCAGCAAACCGCACAATTATTTAGACAAGGACAGGTAATTTCTGCCTTTTATTAGGAGAGAAACAAAAGGTGTAATTCCCAGATGCATTTAGCATCTTTGTAAACCATATTCCCCTTATTTTTGTAAGTTAGTAATCTGGAAAATTAGAATATACACACCTGAAAGTTTAACCAAACAGCAGCTCCAAGAAGTGTCTTAACCAAACCTAGTACTAGCGCACAGAATCGTTCCGCTCACTTAAAAGTTAAGTTGCAAAGCTTGATCTTTAGCTCTTCGAGTCTCCCAAAGCCAGCTCCTGGCACTACACCATGGTACGCAGATCAAAAAAAGTCAAGATTTGGAAGCGCATCCTAATCATGTTTATTTATGTGAAAACTGGTTCAAGTAGTCAAACTTGCACAAAATGGATTTTTTTCAGCTCTCCCAGATATCTTCCCCAGGCTTACATTTATTTCTATTGAACAGCTATTTTCTTCTCATTTAAGTATTTCATAAAAAGCCCCAAAACAAGAAGATTATGTGTCTCTAACACAGCGAAAGGGGCTCTGGCTCCCTCCATCACTCCAATGCAGGAGAACCCCGCAGGTGCTGCAGGAAACCTCCGCTGCTGGTGAAGCCTTCCCCAAGCACCCGGCATATGCGGCATTGCGTGCAGTCACTGTGCTTCTGCAGAAGCATGCATTTATGTAACTATAACCAAACTAACTGATCATAGAGGTCAGAAAACAGGAGTACAACAGTGAGGTTTTTTGGCCAACTTCTTAGCAAGATGTCAGGGACTGATGCGGTGCCACGCTCGCTGGAACCCCTGCCCGTTTGGTAAAAACTGCCGGCGTTAGAAAACTCCATGTTGTGAGGATGAGAACTTCATAGGCTTGATCAAAAGTTGTACGACAGATACACGCAGATAAAGCCACAATTTCCAGCCTCAGAGCTGCTCGCATTCAGGCTTCTTTCTGCACTTTTTGCTGCCTATGTGGCCTTTGCTACTCCTTTTGGGGCTGCATCTTGAAACACCGCAAATGAATGGCAGACTTCACACTGCCATAGACATGGGATTACACAAGTAACACCAGGGGAGCCCAGACTTTCTAGAAAAAAATATTACTCAAGCTCAAATATTTTGTAGTTACTTCTCTTCTGAAAATAATTAAAATTTGTATTTCTCATGTATGTTGCAGAGTACAAACTCTGAGGGAAGAGGAACAGACTTTGAAGTACACTTTCAGAATGTTTCTCTTCGGATGAAAAATATTTTTATCTTTTATAACTTTTAGCTGTCAAACATGTCAGGAAGAGAGATGATCAGCTCGGCTGCGTGTTACTGAGCCTGCTGCAGATTGCTGGATGAAACTCCCTGAGCTGTGTAGGAGGTCTGCCAAGTGTTCCCAGAGACTTTGCTCAGTAAAAGCTTAGCACGAAAATACAGACTCGAGCAGAAGAGAAAAACAGGCTACCCCAGTTTTGCACTCAGATTATAATTTAGACTTTATGCTCATCTTAAAACTGGCCCCACCTCTGTAATTTAATGTTGGTGCCAGAACTGCTGTCTTTCACCTGCATCACTCCCATGGAAAACTCCCGTTGCCTACATGAAGAGGCTCCAACCTGAGCTGTACAAACACACAATATAAAACATTTTCCCCAAGCCATTTACAGCCTTAAGAGAAAATAAAACGAATGGGGGGTTTGATGGACAGAAGGCATGGAAATAGAGAAAAGAACACATGCAGCTTTGCAGTACTATTACAAGCATGGTTAATTGGAATGGACCCTATGGATTTGTACTGTTTATTTTGAGTTACAAGACACAAATAAAATACTGCAGCTTAAACAACTATTTCCTTACTCCCTAGACCAAGGTATTAAGCCTTTATATATTAAAATGATGAGTAATTCTGCATATATCACTCAGCAAAAGCTCATGCATGCTGCATGACATGAAAGAAAAATAAAACAACAAGCAAGCCGGGGAAAGACATTCAATGACTGAACATTACAATTGGCAAGGACAACAACAGTGAAGCAATCACTTCACTGACAGGTAAAGTTACTACACAATACTAAGGACATGGGCCAAACTACCTGAGCATCAGGAGATGCAAAGCTTGGAAGAACAGGATAACAGCAGATATTTGGAAAGACTGATGTGCTCACTGCTCTCTGCTGCAGAGCAAACAGCGTTGAGAGCACCGCTTTGCAAGGAGCTCTGGCTAGCTGCTACCCTCTTCCCTGGTCTGCTGGCTCATCCGCAGGGGCTGCACGGAAATGGTCCAGACAAAGGGGAATGTAAGGTGAAAACACAGAAGACAGAGAACCAGAAACACGTGGTTATCTAGCCAAAGCTCACTCTTTTTAGAACACTCCACTCTCTAATACCACCCAAAAGCTTCCTGGACATTCATCTATAAATCCAAGCGTGCAGCACATTAAGCACCTGCACAATGTAGTAAAAGGGGCAAAGATGTACAAATTTAGGTGCATGCCTATTGCAAAATAGGGAAATAGCAAATATGGACAGATTTAATGCTTTTAAGGAAGTCAGATACCTTCTGGAGAGGGCAAATTTCCAAGTGTCACAATGATACCTGGTTTGGATTTTTACTGTCTTGCAGTTTATTATAATGAATTGTGGTTAAGAATTTGTGTAAAAATGGGAGCAGGTTACAGAGAAGTTAACTATTTCTCAGTTTATAAAATGAGCATGAAAATATTCTGCTTTATTTACATGTCCATTATTACTGAAACCTCAAAGTAGATCGAGGGTAAATTGTTTCAAAGAAGCTTCATGATTAGCCGTTGATAGACAAAGCTTTGGAAAATCTTGCTGTCGGGGCACTGACGAGCAGCAGAGGGCTGGAGGCAGGAACTCCTCAAACTCTGCGGTAGTTCCTTCCTCAGACACCAAAACTCACATCAGGTTTTTGACAGATTTGTAGCAGTCAGTAAAAGTCCGACAAATGAAGTTGCTCCTATCTCTACCCACCCACCCTGTCCCAAGGCAAAGGTACCTAATTTGCACATGAATCAGCTCGGGAACAAATGCAGTTTTCCTCCCAGAAACCAGTCTGTTTACCTTGGTATGTGCCCAGTCAAAATGCGTAGATTTCTGCACGGGAGCAAGTGGAAGAGCTTGCCGACGGGAGCCTCTCCTTGAATCACTGTTTTCAACTTCCCTGTCGTTTCCCATCACAAGAGCCAGCCAACAGCACCAGGAAATCGCTCCAACAGCCCCGAGATCGAACCGCGTATGAACATACTCGTCAAACGAGGTGCTGGCAGCTCCGGCTCCTTGTTGCTATATCCCACAACTCAGCCTAAGGAAGTCGCCAACTGAAGGACCACCTTTAGACTTGAAGAGCAATGTCCTAAAATTTTAACCTTAAATTCAAAAGGACATTCTATTATAGCACCAACTTTGTGTTGCACTGCTTTCAACACAACGCCTTCTGCTAAAATTGCTTCTAGTTCAGTAATAATCACTTTGAATCTGCTCAAATACCTATTTGGTATCTGTTTGTGTAATGTTCAAATCATGTTCTGTATTAGCATTAATGTTTGATTTCAGCTTTAACCACACATGGTGAAATTTACCCAAGAGTAGAAGAAATCAGAAGGAAACCTCTAACTAGCCAAGAACCGTGAACGCTACAATTGAATCTAACAGCCAGTTATAAACACAATTCTATAGCCAAAACCAACTTCCAAAATATTTGTCACCCCCAAAGCAACTTCCAGTGTTCCTCCGAAGCCAACCTGTTTGTACTGACTACAGGCACAAAAAGGACGTCCATCTCGGTTGCAGTCTTGCAGAACTTTTACCACAATTTCCACAACACACCAAAATTTAGCATTTACAAAAAAACCACCACAATTTTCCTTTGTTCATTGCTACTTATAATCAAGGCTTGTTATGAAGATTTATGCCAAACTTGTATTGATTCCAATAGCATTTGGTCAGATAAATGATTGGAAGATAGACGATGACATTCCTGACAAATACCGAGTTTGGTATGGGAACCATGAAAATCAGCAAGCTCTCCGTCTTCACGGTTTTCACCAACCCAACCCCAGCTCTAATTTGAGAGCATTTTATTTCGGTCGAAGAGCTCACCTAGTAGAACAAGTCAAACTTTGTTGGTTCTTGCCCAGGGGATAGGTGTGTTTTTCAAATTATACTCTCACAGACTAGGAATAAAGAGGATAGGTTGGGAAAAGAAAATCGTCATGGAGCTGGGCTTCAATTTAGTTGGAAGCAGTGGAAAAGAAAATACTGACAACATATTAGCACGCTTGGAATTTTTGCGTACAGTGAAGTATCAGGAAAAACATTCCAGCAAATATAACTCTTAAACTATTTTAATGCACCTTATTCTATTAAAATACCCTGTTTCATTACTCTTCATGCTTCACCCTCTAACCTTATGACCCTGTGCAAGCTCCTGAACACCCTTTGCATTTTGTACATATATTTTCTATTTGGCTAATATCTAGTCCACAAAAGGCAAATTTTGTATTAAAGCTATCAAAATTTCATCCTCAGTCATTATTGGAGGTAATTTTTTTTTTAAATAATCCTGAAAATTTGTGGATACTGCAGTATTTCACCCTTCAAGAAAAATCACTGCAACTGAAGTGTCATTGGTAGTTTTGAGTAAATTAATTAGCGTTCATGAGAAGGCACCTGGTTAATAGCTCTGGAGAAACTTGTCTACTTTTGCTCCATTTTGATCTGTAAAAACATCTGAATTTTTGTATTAGAAATGCAGATCCCACCTAGCCTGGAAGATCAAGAGTTTGCAAAATGGTGACACTGTGAGAGTAACAAAATCAAGAGTGCAGACAGCAACTCAACGGGCGCCAGAAAGTTCTTCTAAAAACTTCTGAGTTTCACAAAAACTAAACTAATACAGTCTGTAAGGAAACATTGTGCTTCTTTCACCATTAAAACCCTCAAGTCTTACCACATAGCCTTTACAAAAAAGATCAGAACTGACATTTTCAGTATTACGTGGTGGCGAGAAGAAGAACAGTAGTGTCTTTCAAACCCCACTTTTTAATTCCACAGCGTAAGATTATTAATAAGTAAATTGAAAATTATCATTCTTTCACAGTTAAGACATTAGACACATCAGCTATATCTCCGTGGCACAGCAGTAGGTATAGGCAGTGCTAGTGTGCATATGGTACTACACTATAATACAGCAAAGAGTCTCGAGTGGTTGCACCAGTTACAATACATAAGCTTCTTGCCTCACTTCTGGGGAGCAAGGGAGGGAGGGAAATCCATCGAGCTACTTATATCAACAGTTTAACTTGCAAAACCCAAGCTTTATACCTATTTTTGAAAGTTTTGACCTATGTCTCCCCTGTAAGATTGTGAGAAGTCTGTAAATTTATGCTAGCCATAGTGATGCCTTGGAAATATGAATGATGTGGCTGTTTGGAATATAACTGAGATGAAAGATTTCATACGCTACCAGAAGCATCAAACTGCAGTAATCTTCAGTTCCAAACAATTTACATTTGAAGAGAACTAGATCTTTAAAAAAAAAAAAAGAAAAAAAAAAGCAATTTCATTTGGGCCTCCCACAAGTTTTTTAAATCATTTTGAAGAAATAAAGCAGCAGAAGTAATTTGCCAGTTAACAGAAAACAGAGCTGCATGCACTTGGTCAGCAGGTAAGCAAGGTTGTTTCACACAGATCACAGAAAGGGTCAGGAACATCTCTGCACAGCACACAGAAAGCACAAGGCCCTCCAGGGATACTGCTTCTGATTCACCCACAGGCAACTGAGGGGGACCTGAAATAGTCAGAAAAGTCTCACATTTCAGCTTCGGCCTGTCCTATACCAAACACAAACAGATGGAAAGAACAGAATTTATAAAAACTCCCATAAAATATCTATAGTTCAGTTTCACTTTGTACTACCTTGGCTTGACGATGCTTTCCCTTTGCCTATACTTTTTGGAGGCAAGAGACAAAAACATGGAAAAATAATTCAGATTCTACATAAAAGTGTATATTATTTTATTCCCAAATACAAGACTATTAACTATTTAATTAAAGAGTCTATAGACAAATACATAAACAACCTGACTGCAGTTTACTTGAGCTCTACAACCATATGAGAGGCATCTCTACATCCAGTTTTTCAAGTGACTTCAGTTCCTCTATCGTCTATTGCCTGGAAACTTTGCATCTCCAAGCAATACACAAATTCCTGGTCTTCAGTAAGAAAAAGGAAAAAAAAAATCTAAAAGGCTTACTTTCAAATCTATTAACATCAAATAATGGTGTTCTCTCCCTCAAAATTTTTCAGACTTCACTTCAGCCTACACACAGTAAGCAGAGGCACATTGTGCATTCATGCTCTTCCAAAAAAAACAACCACCTAGAACTTCTCCCAGTGGGTAACGCCAATTTAAAAACAATCAGGAAAGGCTTTATAAACTAGCAGTGAACAAAAGATGTTTCTGGCATCGTGATGAAGCCAACACTGACGCAGCGAAGTTCGCAGGGCATTGTATTCCTCCTGAGCAGCTACCGCAAGCTTCAGCAGATGGAAAGAACAGCATCACAGTTCAATCACAATTTATTTCGAAGTTCACGATCAAAGTGCCAGGCTGACAGACTTCTGACAGAGAAGAAGCAGGTACAGTCACTTTGACAGGAAAAAAGAAAAAAAAAAAAAAAATTAGGTGGAGGCCCAATGCAAAAACTAAAAGTCAATTCCATTTCTGTGCTGGTTGCCTCCTAGATGCTAACAGGAACCCACCCCAGTGACTGCTACTCGTGTCCAAGTGCACCTTCAGGCGCCCAGCCCCAGCACCGGGGCTACAACCCACCTATTTTTTTTGCTTGTTTCATCGTGACAAAGAGGCAGCCCGATGTCACCGGCTTAAACAAGTTTTAAATTCACCTGAGAGCGGTAGGAGAATAGATGTAGAGCTACTGACTATACAGTCACAAAGAAGCAACAACACATCTCAGTCCTGCAAACAGGGAGATTCCAGCATTGACAGGGAATAACCTGGATGGGGGACGCTGCAGAGAAACCACGCGCCCCTCACCTCCAGAAGGTCAGGTTCCAGCGCTGGGGTGTCCCACCGTGGCCGGCACGGCTCGGCCAGCGCAGAGCATCCCACCTGGGCACCACCACGCCGCTGCAATTCTCTGTTTACTGGCGGCATGGGGCTGCCCGCTGGCACGGCCTTCGGATGCAGCTGGCGGCGAACGGTACCCTGCAACCGGCGGCTGCACTGCTGGCTGCGCCTGCAGCCGTAACGCAGCGTTTTCCCCTCGGCTGCTTGTTCTTCCGGCACTTTGCACCTTTGCTCCCAGTTAAGTGCCCTTCATTCCAGCCCACTGCGCAATATTCTTATCACGCCGTCTCCAGCTATCCCTCACCGTGCTGCTCTGACGCTGCCTCCCTCCCCACCTCGTCGTCGTCCCTCACTCCCTGCCCAGGGCACCCAGCTCGGGACCCACCAGCTCCCCGGTTCCTGCTCTTACCTCAAACACTTTCCCCACGTTCAGGTGGCCAGAAACATCTAGGGCTGCTGGCTCTCTCCCCGTTACCACGTCTGCCTCACTGATATTTTATTTTGAAGAGAACCATATGGAAATCAGCATGACAATGAAGCAGGGCCAAGCCACTAATCAGAAACCATTCAAAATTAATTTCCTTAAAAACGTAAAAAATAAACACTTGCACAGTAGGAAGAGGAACAAAAGCTCTCCAACATCAAAATGAAAAAAACTATTTTTTTTTAAGTATGACATCATTTGGGCTCCTCTAGATTTTTAGAGGTGAGCAATTTTTAGAAGTATCTTTTGGTTTGTTGAGTTAAAAAATAGAAAGAGACCAAGAGAAAGCAAAAGAGAGAGAAACAGAAAGAAAGAAACAAGTGGGAGCTTTCCACTGTACAAATTACGCAGACACATACCCAAAATAAAATACCAGCTACATATATGCCTTAAAAACATTTAAAAGCATAAAAACATTTTAGAGATCTTATTTTTTTAGACCACTTAAGATTTAATCCTGCAAAGGCTTACACATTTGATTGACTGTGTGAGCAGTTCCCTTTAGGTGGTGCAAGAAAAGATAATTGTACGTATTTGTAGAATCACACCCTACTACTTGCATTAATTCCTAAAATACAAACAAGAATTCGAGAAACACTTCAGAAAGGTTTCCTTGAAGCACTCTATCCATCCCGATTTTCAGTATTTGATATGACATTGAGCAGAAAAACCTTTAATAAATCAAAAGTGCAAAGAATGCAAGATGCAGTGCATAGACTATTCTATATCTATTTCATTTGTGGCTGTAGATTTTTGTGCAATCTTCTCCCAAAACTTAGCACTCGATGTACACCCATAGTTTCAAGCTTTTCTACATTTTTTTTCCTATTTTACCAAGACAAACATTCCAAACGCCTTTCTCTGGCTAGTTCCTTCTCAGTTCTTGCTATTTAGCTTCAAAGGGCTTTTAAAGTCAGATTTCATAAAAGACCCTTATTCACTACCAAATATTATTATGATCCTACAAAGGTATGTAGGATTTTTAGCATTTCAGAAATAACAGAAGATAAAAATCTTTTTAGTTAACACAGTTCTACAAACAGGGTTTTTTCCCCCGCATGGTTTGTCCGTTTTGTACGTATTTATATCCATGGGATTTTTGCTGATATTCAGAGCTCTGAGCAGTACTGTGACCTCTTCCACATTCAATCACAGTCATACAACATGTGCTAGACCTAAATAAAATCAATATATCTAAAAATAGTGACGTAAGCAAAAGACTGATATTTACCATTCAGTTCAGAATATTCTGCATCCATCATCGGGTGTCAGCTGGGACAAAACGAAGCGTCGTGGAGCACGAGCAAATGGGCTGCCCCAACCTAACACTTTGGATGCAGTTTGACAATGAAAACACTTTTTAAAACAGAAAACAAGCAGGCAAGAGCAAGCTGAATAGCGTGTGGAAAGCACTAGTAAGCGCATTCTGTGACACACGCTGCTGCAAATCACAACAGCCCATTCCACTGGTTTGTCAAGGGATTGTTGCAAGTTAAAACAACTTACAAACAATAAATATCATTCTAGCAACTTGTAAAGAAGTCATTAACTTAGTCCACATTTATCAGGGATTTTATCTCCTTTCATCCAACACCACTCGGTGTCTAAAAGAGCCTGGATTCCAAAACAAAATTACACTAACTCCTTATTAGTAAATACCTTTTGATACAAAACAAGAGTCAAAGTTTTCAGAGTTTAAAAAGCACAAGTAAAAAAATAGTTTTAAGTCACCTGTAAATAAAACCCTAGTAAAGTGAAACAGCTATATTCCCAGCATTTGTAACAGGCAAAACACCCATGCAGATGGTTTGCTCGATATCGCTTTTTCTGCAAGAGAAGAATCAATGCTGTCCATTTGCGTTAGAACAGCCAGACACAGACTCTGTGTGTGATAATTTGCCATAGGTGGAGAGAATGTGCAACGAGAGCTTGAAAGTCTTCATAGCAACCCATCCTGTCCCTGTGTGCATGAGGGATTAAAGAGAAGACGCTTCTTTTGCTCGCTGCCCAAACCCACTGTCCCACAGGGCACAATCCCAGTGCCACACACCCTGAGCTTTGTCCAGGCTGAGCCCCAAACGTCCTTCGTGGTCTTTCCTTAGGTGTTTTATTACTCATCTTCTTTCTCTTGCCTAAACACATCACCTCTCTTCCCCCTCTCCTCCAGCTCCCCATTCGAAGCCCCTAATTCAGGTCATCCAAATTCTTGCATGGACACAGTTTGAGCTGCATCAGTTTGGTTCTAATGATTCTGTCTGCATTGTTTTTTCAGAAGTCACCTAAATGACAGGCAGTTCTTACACTCTAAAGATTTAAGCAGATCAAAGACTTCACGCACAGGGGGTTGGACTAGATGACCCACAGAGGTCCCTTCCAACCCCTAATATTCTGTGATATCTTATTTTTAACACAGAAACACTACAGCTGAGTGACAGAATATTATTTCATGCTTTGACTTTGATGCATTTATGCAATACAAAACTCAAAAAAAGTTAAATAGGAAAATCTCAGCATAATAAAGTGTTTCTGATATGAATCAGCAACTGGAAGTGTGTATCTCAACACATTTTATGAAAACAAATGCCTGCTCAGTGAAGTCAATAGATGGCAAAGCCAATGGATAGGCCTCTTGTAAAACTGGAGTTTTTATTACTGCCTAAGATTCTCAGGAGGCTATACAGATTCAAAATGTAAACATAAAAGACGGTACAGCAGTTTTCTAAAACTCTTCTGGCTGATTCCTACAAGAGTATATGAAAATGCACAGGTAGACACAAACCACGGCTACCCCAGCGCCCTCCCACAATTCCTCAAGGATCCAGAGAAAGCAGATTTCATTAGGAAACAAGAGCACTTCAGCTAACTGCAGTGCTTGTTACCATGTAAAGCTTTTTCAGAGTAGATGGGAAAACTCCACTGTGTGCCCAGCCCTCATTCAAGCTAGCTTAACTCAAGAACTATAAATATGCAGTAATGATATACACAGGGAACAGTGAACGCCACGTACGCTTAGCTAAGGGAAGACCTTTCACAGCTGCATAATGCAGGAAAAATGAAAGGAAAACTTTTGAGAATTACCTATAAAGAGAACAAAATATGTAAGTCTGCACTGGAGATCAGAAATCTTACTTTACACTCCGTTATGAAAGAGAAATGATTAAACATCAGACAACACGGTATCCGTGGAAAAAGACATGGCAACTGTTACTGCAGAAGAATACCGCAAAAAAGCGAGGCCCTTGCAGATTCAACATAGGTACAACTTGAATGGCTTATTACTGTTGAATGTCACTAATATCTTCCACACACGGAGTACAGTTTGTATGACATCTAATTAAAGCAAAAAGCCTTTCATCAGACTCAGTGACCATCAAAGTTAGCAATATCACCTTTATCGTCTCGAAAAACCCCAGTCTGGAGAAAAACCAGGATATTGTAGCCCTTAGAGAACCGTTCACCACACTAACAAATGTATACTCGTAGCTTGGTGGCTTTGAATTCCCTTATGCCTAAGAGGAGGACGGGAATTCATTGCCCATCCTCTGCCTCGTCCCAAGCAGTAGGAAAGGCGAGCCACTTCCCACGTCGTCGTGTTTGACACCATACACTATGTACCTAAGACTGGGCCGGGGACACCGGGTTTCCAGCCATCCGACGCAGCTGACTGAGCTCTTCCCAACACGCAAAAGCATCTCGGAAGCCCCTGAAAGGAACAAAAATCTTAAAATGCTTTTTTCCGTATTTCCGCAGCCTGTGTGGTCTTCTGGCCCCTCGACAGGACTGGTTTCTCTTTCCTTTTTCTCCAGGTGACAAAGGGCCTGTCAGGGAGAGAAGATGCAGCCGCTCGCTGCCGGCCCCCGCTGCACCCGTCCGGCGACAGGGAAAAGAGGGGAGACGACGAGCGACAAGAAGCGCGTGAAGCACTGAAGGCCATGAGGCAACAGCAAGAGCCCGATTCGCTGATGGCTGAGCTCATTAAAAGACAAATGAAGAGAAAAACAGAGAAAAAGGAAAAATGTGTCTAGTCGTCTTAACGGTGCTTGAAATTGTATAACTAAACCTGGCTCCAATACGTGTTTTAGTGATCTAGATGAGGGAGACTTGCACCAAGTACGTACAATTCTCCACCTTAGGAAGCACTCACATCACAAAACAGAAGTAACTATCCAAATTTCAGCCAGAATAAAAATCAGTTTATCTTATTTATAATCACATAACATGTACGGCATCTCTCCTTTTTTGAATAGCAGGCATCACTTACAAACCTTAATGCATTTCATTTGTAGCATTGCTTCCTGTTCCTGATAGGGAAAGGAAAATTCATGAGGCAAATATTTAGCTCCAGGCAACAGGCCAGTATAGCAACAGAAAGTTTTACACTTGTGCCAAGATTTCTTGGTTTCCTTTTAAAATGAAAATCGTGACAATTATCTTGATGCTCTCTGATGAATCAGATCTGTCTATATGAAAAAAAGACTTTTTTTGTTTCCAGCACGCTATTTTACAAGCTTATTCACTTTCTTCAAAAAAAAGCAGCTTATGTACCAACTTAAAAGCTAATGTGCTTGCATGAAAACATTCGTAACCAGTCAAGCCACAGAGATTTTCAGTCGGTAAACTTGAAATGCCAGTTGAAAGAGATACTGAATTTCAGCAAGGGGATAAATTCAGAGATGCTTTTCAAAAAATACAGCTATTGTCCGCTTTGTTCAATGTTTTCCAATCCACATTATATATCTGACTGTAGTGCCAATCCTTGATAATGCTGGAATTTCAAAAACCATCTCACCACAAATTAAAGCTTCAACTGAACTTGAAAAAAACCCCAAGTACTTCACGTGCCATAGCCATGCTGCTTACCGCCACAATTCTAAATTCAAGATTATTTTGCCGATTCTTTGTCTCATATGTGCTTGATTTGTTCTGCGGTCTTCTCAACACTACTCTTGTACTGTTTTCCCACCAAGCATGGAAAGTGTCAGTTAGCTGATTTGCAGGTGGGAATATGAACTCTGCTCATTTTTCATCTCATTTTTTAACTCTGCTCTCACGCTGAGCAGCAATTTAAGCAAGGCTAAGGTCATTCCAGTTTGTGAAAAATACTAGCTCATCTCCAGCAGGCTTTTTTAAGCTAAAGTTACCCTGTGATTTTTCAATTTACTAAGATTCAAGAATCTAGTCTGTATCTATTGTACATTTCTTTCCCTTGCTTTTGTAGCTCTTGCCCCAGAAATCACCTGCTCTCGCCAACATGCTTCTTGACCAGCAGCTGATCGCTCCCACTGGTAAAGCTGAATCCAAGAGTGCTGCAGGTACAAAAGTTCACAGCAGAAAACAGTGTCTATGTTCAGGCAAGAACTTAACATTTTCCGGACTTCTGCCTCTCCCTCCTTCTCCCCTCCCCGGCAGAGCTGCAAGGGCACTTTCTGCTCCCGACAGAGCGAACACACCAGCACATTTGCAAGGAGCAAACTGTTGTTAAGCGCAATGTGATACGCAGGGTTCAAACCCCACCACGCATAAACCCCAACTCTTTGGCAGCCATAGTTCCCCGCTGTGAATTACCAGAACTCATGACAGGCAGGTTGCGACCAAGAAGTAAGGCACGTAAATAAATACAGGCAATTTGACAGTAACCAGGGAAGCCCTCGCGGTCACACAGCAGCTTCTCAGCTTTCAACCTGCCTCGCTGCTGTAGACACAGACAGATCTGCTCCACCACTCTCTGCTTACACAGTTACTATACAGAAACATTATTTTCAGTATAGCAGGAAAGTCTCTGAAACCAGATACTCTGCGGCTCTTCTACTGGTGCTTGCAATTCTTCACAAGCCCATCCCCCAAGACAGAGCACAGCACCCTTAAGAAGTATTTCAAGTCCAAAGGAATCACACATTACGCAAAGCTCCTTTTCACAACAGACACCAAGACTACAGATCCATGGTAGACATTTAGTAGACGTACAAATAAAATATAAAACCAGAACTCATGGCACTGGATTCTGTGTTTTCCTCAGCTGTCTGCTTTCCATGTTATCCAAACCTGAATTTCCTGCCCTTAATAACACCACGGTCAGACGTGCTCATCCCTACCACAAACACTGTTCACATGATCGCATACCTGAGACACTTGAAGACATTACGACTACCTCATTTTAATTGTTTTAATTGTTTACCCATGAGTTTGCTTTATTTTTTAATACATCCAATGTTGGTCTAATCATTGCAGATTTCTGCAATGATTAGTTACCCAGTAACTAGCTTCCTTTTTATCAGAAAAGATTCCATCAACGGTAGTTAATGAAATTGAACTCTAGAAATAAAAACTGACTCTTTTTGGAGTTCCTTGATGAGAACTGGTCTCAAATCAATTTTGCCAAACCAGAGCTTTTGACCTGCGAGAAGAGGAATCCTTGTGTTCTTTTAAGCATGTCCCATCAAAACCTCATGGTAAAAACCACTGTTCTCCCTCCAAACATGCTTCGTCTGGAGCTATACAGGGTTGATGCCCAAAGCCAAACTACCAGGGACTGTGCACAGGGAAGAACATAAAAGAAAACAAAACAGAATATAGTGTATTATTACTCCTGCAGCCTTATATTATTTGTGGCTGAGTTCTATTTCTGTTAGCTTTTAAGTGGACTTGTATTATACAGTTAAGTATAATTTCTATATTTGACCTCCCCTGAGATTGCCTATTATGATTTTATGGAGTTAGTGCTTTTCATATAGCATCCAGAAGTGGAAAAAACATCCTCGAACAAAGACAAGCAGGATGATACTTCCACAGACACTGCACTGCACTGGATGGGGCAAGGATTGTCCCCCCCCCCTTTTTCCCCCTAATCACATTCATTATTTTGTGGAAGAGACTAATCCTATATTTCGGTGTGAATATGCAAATGACAAAAAAAAAGCATAGCTACTCCTTTCAAAACATACAGCAACCATTACTGGGAAAGGGCAATGAGCAAGGTTGGGCATGCTAAAATAATCATAATTATATTTCAATCTTTGGATGTTAAACAGTCCTTCAGAAGGGTCAGGAGGCAAATGTTTCATCATGAACAGATTACACTTTGGTTTTACTTTCTTCTGCAAGATCTTATCCAACCTCAGGCATGACAAGGAACTGACAGGGCAGCAGAGAAACCCTCAGGTAGCAGGACAGACATACCCACGTACAGCAGAACATCTGCTTCTTCTGAAATGCCACATTCCAAACCTAAACCAGAAATCTGTACGCACTGTCTGTAAGTATCAGGTTTTGTAGAAAAACGCAGGCACTAATGCCCATACTTACAACCACCGTAGCTGACGGACCCACACAGTTTTAACCAGGCTCCAAGTGTTGGTTTGTCTCTCTCCACAACAGCCATCTCATGACAGGTTTTCTGCTTGTTTGTTTAAAAATAAACAAGCAACAATACTCTCCTCTTCCTTATCTCATTCTTCCTGCTTATCTCTGATCCCTTCTTTTGCCATCTCCCCCATCTAGTAGCCTTCCAGCACTCCCACGCATCCCAGGGCCTCTGCTTTACTATTTCTTCAGCAGTACCATACTTAAAACTCTGATCTGGGGTGTGATGAGCTACGTGGCATCAAGAGAAGCCCCAGGTTCAGCTGAATTCGGCACTCCTGATGAATAGGGTGGCCCCTGCCCTCCCCCACCGCCCTGCCTGCCATGATTCCCCTCTTGCTCTTGGGCAGGCAAAGGGAAGGGCAGGGCAGGAAACTACCCCGGCAGAGGATGCACCAACCTCCTCTTCCTCCTCCTTCTCTCAGCTTCATCTTCAGACAGAGCAGAGCAATCTGAATCACATCACTGTCTTAGGAGGGATTATTAATGGTAACAAGACTAAAGCAGGAACTGGAGAGAGGCCTTGATTTCAACAGGAAGAACTGAAGAAACGCGCTCTTCACTGGATTGTTCAATGCTTCCTATTAGCTCACTTGAATTAGACCTCCTAGCAAACACTGGGACACAGGAAGAGTTTATCTCTGTTTTCGTGGGGCATTAATGCTAGAGCTGGAATTAGAAGGCCAAGCCTCATGAGTCTACTCCAGTGCTCAACCAACTGGGTAACATGGTATATACAAGCTTAAAATGGCTTTTAGTGGCATGCTTCTCTGCTGCTTACAAAATGCCCATCATTTTTACTTCTGTGGTATTCAGAAAAAGCTACAGAGAGGGTTAAAAGTACAATGACAGAAGACAAGGTTAAAAGAAAAGCCTGAGTCCCAACACCAGAGCTCTTTGCATTTTTGGTTCTACACTTGCATACATAAGACTCTAACTACACACTAAAAGACAAAACATTACTGTCTCTGTGAAACCTCCCAACAGCCCTCCTTCTACGGTAGTGCTCACAGGTTACCAACAAATGTATTTCACCAAACCCAAGAGGCATGAGCAATCTGACCAACACGTAGGTATCAGAGCGCTGGTTCACATCCAATACAGATCACTAATGGTCAAAACCACTGTAATGCTAGCTAGCCAGTCACCTCGGCTTCTGCGGAGGCAACAGCCGATCAGTGCGCTCAAGGGTACCATGACTGTAATTACAGATTGGACAGGCATAGTAAATTCACACTTGCTCAACAGATGCAAAAAGATTTACTGTTATTTGATGAAGCTAATACCAAAAAAGAAGTCCATACCATGCCAAAATCCAAGAAATCCTCAAACTACATTACTGAGAAGACTATAATCTGAGCACTCAGGACCAATGTTAGGAACGACCAAGCGTTAGGAACAAGGAAATGAACTGCCATTAATTTTAAACATTTCCTTTGAATAAACAGTTTTCTGTTGAAAACAAAGTGAAAACTTCATACAGTGTTTGGGGCTGATTTTGAGAAAGGTCATCTTGTGGGGAGACAAAGTTCCAAAAAGTGATGGCAACCCAAAACATCCCAGATACCCAGCCTGCGGAGTGGCACCAGCCTCCCAAGCGGTTTCAGACTAGCCTGAGAAATGAGCACACGCATAGAGACAGAACCAGTTTAAAAAAAACAAAAAACAAACAACACTCTAATGAAATGCAATTAAGCAATAATTGTACACTGGGCAGTAAATAGCTACCCACCAATATGCCTACTCCTACCAGCATGTTTACTAGTTATCATATACAGTGTTCCGAGCTAAACTGTGTATACAGCCATGCTTACAAATGCAGTAAAGGGAAAGTGCGCTGAGCAATAACCACCTCCCCGCCCCGAGGGGAATTTCAAAATTGGGCCTCGTGTGCACTTTACATGGAGGGGAGCTAATGCTAAGGGGCATGCTTATCATAACCCTGCTGAGTCCTGAACAGGAGAGCTTTTTGCGAATCATCAATACTCCAGGCCAATGTACAGAACAAATGAAAACAGGGTAGAGATGTGCAAGGGGGGGGGAGAAACCAAGCAGGAAAAGGAAACTTGATGTTAATGCAAAAGGAGATGAGACATCAGTGAACGAAGGAAGAGCCAGGCTGGGCTGAGCACAGAGGAGCAGCAGCCCTCCCGCCCCAGCTCCCGGGGAAGCGGGATTACAGGGCAGCCTAAAAGCCCTGAGCTTCCAGCGAAACAGAACAGATCAAAAAAAAAAAAAACAGGCAAGCGCAGACCTGTCTGTTTGGACATTAGCACTAGTTTCTGGTTGAATCAAACGCAGCATTTGTGAGTAACCATCTAAAAAAAAAAACTTTTTCAATTCCTACAAAAGCAGCTGCAAACAGGAAGGGGTAATATCCTGTCTTCCACTTCTTTAGTATCTGAGAGGCATCTGCTGTGCTCTGAGCTCCAAACCAGCTGCTTGCTGCCACTACAGCGTAAGTCACAGACTGTTTTACCAGGCTGAGAAGTTCAGTGACTCAGGTTTTTCAAGACATTAGGCATTTTAATTAGCGAGTTGTAATGCAGACTAACATTGAGCAAAACTGGTTTAATTTGCATTTTATTACAGCAGTAGATCAAGCCACACAGGTCTGGCATCAATTTCAGTAGGCAAAACTAATGAATACTCAAGGTGTGCGAGAGAAACAGGAATTTCAGCTAAGTGAAAATTCCAGTCCCTACAGACAAAGACAAGAGAAGGCGAGAGCTCGGGGAGGCACACTCTATAGAGAAATACAGGAAGCAAGTTTTTCCGTTTTGACATGCCAAGAATACTTGGCGATATAGGTAAAGGAATGAGATTTATAAATGATGTAGAATGGAGAACCCAGAACTGGATACACAGAACCTTTTTATTAGTAATAATACAACTATTATTAATAAGGACATGAAAAAAACATCACTGGACTAAAGCAGAAAAAAGTCCCAGAGTGCAGACAAAGCCCTACATTAATTCAAACCAGCCAAGTGCCCTAACTCCCAGGATACAAAGCCTAGGAAGCTTCTTTCCCAGTTTCTTCCTTTCTGGTCCCACGACCTTCGCTTCAGCAGGAGGGATAAAAAGTGCACACCAGCCCAGGGACTGAAGCTCATGCACTCTGACTGCCTTCAGTCTGAAGAGACCACTTAATGAAAAGTACCTATCACTCTCCTTAAAGAATTAAAAACAAAACAAAAAAAGAAAAAAAACAAACAAAAAAAACGCAATGAAACAAAACAAAGGAGAGAGATATCAACTGAGTTTAGGCATTCAGAGTTAGCTTGCAAGGTAGGTTACTGGGCAGCACGTCCAGACTCCTGGACCCAGCAACCTCCCAAGGACATGGTTACTCATGCACGGTTTTATAGTGAGCAAATGCCAGATAAAGAGCTCCTAACAGGTTCTTTTACTTCTTCACAATTATCTCAACTTGGCTTATTTCTGTGATGACTTTGGGGCTGAGCTAGCACACTGGAGAGAGGGCAGAAGCTGTTAAGGTGGGCACTGCCGAAGTGAATGCACCATCATACCTCCAGCAAGGGCATTACTCCTCGTCTAGTAAAGCTGTGTGTTGTCTCTCCTGCCAGAAAGTTTTCCCTTGGATCATTAGGCTGAACTAGCCATGCACCTTTGCTAGATCTGGCCCAAGGAGCCTGCAGCAACAGTAGGAGAGGACAATGGGTGGCAGTAACCTGCAGCTACGCAGGTCAGGTGTCACCCAGAGTGGTGGGCTGAGCCTATCTACCAGCAGCTTGCTCCCACCAGCAAAGGGGGCATTCACATTCTTCTGCCTTCTCTTGGGGGTCAAAACACATCTGGAAGAGGTCTGGAATATTTCAGCAGTGCCTTATTCCTACTACTTCCCCACCACCACCACACCAGGCTCTGCTGGTGTATTTAAGTATGGCTGGACAGGTTATGCCAGGGCACACCATAGATGCTCCAACAGATAAAACTTACTGAAGAGACACAGAAGCCAGTTTGAAGCAAAAATCAGCACAGACTGAAGTGCAGTGCAGTTTTACGCAGAGCACCATTCCAGCAGCTGAGCACGCACACTGTACACGGCTCTGTCACATCGTATCAGACAAGGGAGACCTGTTCATAAATTAGCATTTGAAATAATTATTCTGCTTGGGAACAAGCAGCAACTATACCCCTTATATTTTAAACTAAAACAATAAGAGTTAAAACATAAATGCCTCCCACAATCACTGCACAAATTCGCTTTGTTACAGTTCTAAAAATCCCAGCTCAACCTTATGGTTTTGTTAGATCCTTGCAGGCAGCTCAAGAGAAGCTGCCGACACCGGCGTAGCGACAACTCTCAAGCTTGTGCCTGAGAGCAGTTGGTGCCACCTCCTGCAGCCTCGCGACGCAGGCTCCAACTTCTGCATCGCTGGAGCCCCTCTGTGCTCCCCGTGCCGCTGCGCTTCAAAAAGGAAAGTGAAAAGCCATCTAGAGAGAAGCTTGATAACAACCACAGCTGGAAAAAGAAAAACACACCCACAACAAAGAAATACATCACAGGCAGAGGAAAGAAAAAGCAAACCCAAGAACTTTGAAAGCTTTCTACTGATACATGCATAAACTAAACATAATCAAAGCACCTGCAAGCAGCAGGCACAGACCTCATTTAACAGGTGATGAAAGACATTTGTATTAGTTGTATGAAGGGACAGGGCTTCTATGGCAGCGAAGAAACCAGAAATAGAACATTTGTTATCAATTCTGTGCTCTAAACCGATACCTCACTGTTTTTCTCCCTCCCACATTTTTCCTACTTTTTAAACAAGACATAACGACTAACAGATGCTATGGCAGTGCAGCCCCCAAAGACTGGGTAATTAACAGATGAAAGTTCAGCAGTTGTTTCCATTTCCAGTCAGATGAGCTGTATATTCCTCATCCTCTAAGAGAGGGAAGGGGATGAGCAAGCCAACCTCTGCCCACGTTCCCCACTGTAAAATGGCACACAGTGGTACACATCAAGCAGGACTTGGAGGTGTTGAGATAAAACAAATCGGGACCACTCAGGTTTTTTTAGGTGTCGTCTCCAGGGTGTAAGAATTACAAATACTTACAATACTAACTTTTCCAAAAGCTTGAGAATATTGACTACATTTAGTAAAGCTTATGAAAAAAATCAGTACTAGACATCTCGTATTGACCAGTGAGATATCTGTTATACACATTCATTACAGTTTGTTCATAAAAACTTGTACATCTTCTATTGTCAATAAAACTTGTGAGTAACTTCTGAAGCTCCGCTGAGCTTCGAAAAGTAATTTATTTCCTGCAACGTAAACAAATGAACAGAACTACATGCAGGATATGGAGGAAGTGCCACATATGAATGAACACAGCACACGGCTTCAGATAACCCTCATCCACTTTAGTTGCGACTCCCGGTACTTCATAGCTGTCACAGTTCTCGTTGCTGCTTAGCTAACCTTAGAAATGTGCCAACTGCGGCTTGTTTGCCATTTCTGCTTCAGGGCTTGGTTGTCAAAAACATAAGGTGCAACCATAAAACCAAACAAATAATACATAAAGCAAGGACAAGCTTGGCTAGTCTTCATAATTATTCAGCTGAACTTCAATTATTTCAAGAATAAGACCGAGTGTCTCAAAAGATGACAACTGAAGAGTGTCGTTCCACGCCTGTAAATTCGAGTAACACTATTATGGTTGAACATACCACTGTCATCACAAACACACGGTGCTGAGATATTCAAGGTTTCAGAAATAAAAAAGCATTACTTTGGGGAATTGTATTACCCAGAAGAGACTTCAGCTGGCATTAACATGAATGACTCCATATAGGAGAACAGGCCACACATGCTCATAGGTAGCAGGAGGCTGGGAAGAAGGTTAATAAAACTCAACCTCTAATTTCTGAATTGCTTTTGAGCTAAAAATAGTGGTTTAAAATATTTTCCTTTGGGGGGGGGGGAGGCAGGGGTTGGGAGAGAGTACAGCATGCCTTATTTTAAGGACTGCGAGGAAAGCAGGAAAAATCTGTTTGTTTTTTTTAAAAAGAAATTCTAAAAACATAACCACTATAGGTCTGATCTTTAAACAATAAATAACTATCTAATCATATTTAATTAAAAAAAATATTTTAGATTAATACATTTATAAACAGACAGCGATTTTTTCCTTTTTTCTCTTCAAAAAGTAGACTATCAACTCATACGCTGAAGACAAATGCTGAAAGTATACTCATACCATTAACCACTCTACAAAGTTAAGAACAGTTCCATTCATTTTACTCAAAAGCATTTATTAAAGAAAATATGAACCCTTATATTTAGACACTTCAGTATTTATTATATCCTTCGGGAGTGGTTACTGAGAGTTGAACTACATACCAACTTACACCAAAATAACTAAATCTGTTTTCATTTCACACTTCATGTTAATTCTGAGCAAATCTGCATGTGCACATTTATTTTGGAATCGGATACTTTTTCAAAATGTTGCCACTGGCGTTGAAGAGGTGGAAAGAGGTACTGCCAACACCGAGCGGTCATAAAGCGATGGAAGGCTGGCCAACAAAGTACCAGAGCTGGCTCCCATTTGATGTTTTTCTCTCGAGTGCCACCAAAACCAGGGGCTACTCACATTAACTGGCAGCAGCCCCAAACGGCAGCATTTGGCCATGCTTGCTCAAATCATTCCCCCCATTTGCCTATCAGGAGCTGCAAGATGCCCCACGTGCGTGCTGTGGCACCTCCATGCCAGCCAGGGATGTTTGCCTACCCTTCCGCGGAGTCGTGGCAGCGCTTTCCTTTGGGTCGTCGCTTCCTTTTTGTACGCATATGCACACCAAGACAGAAGAGCAAAAAGTAAATGACTTTTTAAATGACTGCAAGTACAGACTAATGTCTCTTTCTTCAGCATAAAAAAAACAAAAAAACCACGTGATTTTTCAGAGCTTGTAGACTCCAGTTCTGTACAACATTTGCTTCCCTGAAATCCAAACCTGCTTTAACGTCCTGACTCGGGAGCTTGAGGCTGGTGGAACCACTACCACTTCATGGCTTGCGTTTTCCTCCTCACTTCTTGGTACCCTCCTGCACATCTAACCATCAGGTTCTGATATGGACTAAGTAAAACACTATAGCAAGAAGCTACTGGCCAGCAGCTGAAGCATTTCAAAAGATCGATCCTCACCTACAACAGAAAGGGCAGCCTTACATGAAGGACTGCAGATGTGTATACTTAAAAAAACACCACACAAAAATGATCAAAGAAAACAACACAGAACACACAAAAATGCTGCACTACATTCTTACATTGGCAAAAATTCTCTTCTTTTAGTTTTAATAACTATTCAAGTCCGATTACCACAGCATCCTATTATCTCAAGGTCTGTGCTATGGCCCTCACTGGAAGCAGGATTCCTACCCCAGTAAAATTTGCTGGTATTCCGTCTCTAGGGAACAGAATACCCACAAATCAATCGGCTGCGCCTAGCACTGGTCACGTCAGTCAGCTGAGCAGAAACAGATTAGGTCTGCTTTTATATTCGTTTGCACCAACGCTAAGATCTTCCCAGCACCCCAGAAGAAACCAGTCTAAGCAAAGCAGGAGCGGTCCCACCAGTAGCCTACTGGACACGTCCGTCTGGACTGCCACTTCTCGAGGGGAGGACAAGGGGGGTTGCTGCGAGCCAACGCCAAGCTGGCACAGGGCGGAAGGGCCGAACCTCTCCTGCCACAGCTGACCCGAAAGCCACCACTGCCACATCAACGGGGCCAACACCATGGTTGGTGGGATGCCGTTCAAGAAGCTGACCGACAAGCGAAGGACCAACCGAGACCAGTACAAGGGAACACGACCGTGGTAGCACACGACATGTGGAGAAACATGAGCATGTCGGCAGCCTCGCCATTAGAAGCCGGTTTTGAGGTAGTAGTGAGCGCGAGCAACGCAGGCAAGATAAGCGCAGGCTATCTGCCTATCTGGATCGGAGATCTCACACTTGCGTGTGGTCAGGTATGCTTTCCTTACCACAACAAATGTTTTACTCCATTTCCTTTACACCTAGGTAGAGAAACTGCTCATTTTGCCCATCATTTTGCATGCAGCAGGCACAGGGCTCCCAAGCCTCAGCGCTCTGGCACAAGAGGTGACCCCCTCCTGCCTCCAACCATCTCCAAACATCCTTGAAATCTCCATTTTCAGCCAAAACCAAAGAAAACTCCTAACTTTTTCCTGTGATCTTCAAGTATTAGTACAGGTATTGTGAACCTTGAAATTTAATTTGAATTTTCTATACTGACTGAAAACTTCTACACGCTCAGCTTAAATATACTAAAGATTTTTTCAGTAAGTTTCTGAGTTGCCAGCAAAAACACTCTGAAAAACTTAGGACTCCACGTAACCAAGAAAAAGTGTTAATCATCCCACTGCCAAAAAAAATATCCTTACTGGGGTACTCAGCATAGCACCCTATCATACAATCTGAAGGGTATTATAGCAGATTTCCACCTGCGGCTGTTGGAATTAGGCACACACCTTTCAGTTCGGTATTTTTCACTTCTCAGCCTTAATCTAATTTCTCTGAATACGCTCAACTTTTGTTCTGCCAGAAGCATAAGGAATAATTTATAGCAAAGCCTCAAATTTTTGAATCAGTGGAGTTAAACTCAAGGCCTTAAAAAAATTCTAGGCCCTACCTTTATCTTCAGAGCAATGCAAAATATTTTCCCCGCTAACACTTTCCACGTCTAACATTTCAAAAGCCACTGCAGACATTTACATCTACCATTCACAAACTTTTTATTGGGAATCCTTCAGGGATTCATATTACATACTCAGCTGGGTACACTCATAAGTATTTGAGAGCAATTAATCACTGGGGATATCACATATACATCTTTCGTGAAATCTACTCAACCGAAGTCAAAAAGCATTTGACCATTTCCACAGAAGTCCTCAGACATACCTCCTGAAGTAATTTTGGTATGTATGTGTACATTATAATCCTTTACCAACTGATGTGGTAAAAACCACCCTGCCGTTTGTTTGCAAGGCGTTGTTAGAATGAATCAAAGCGGGGATTTTTGAGGAAGGCTTCTCAGGATTGCTGAAACAGAAGGAAAGATTTCAGCTCAGGCACTACCTTCAGACCAGCGAGAAGGCTGCCAGCACCGGCTGGATTTGAAGCAGCAGGCACAAGCCGTGGTGTTGCAGAGTTCCCCTATGGATCCACACAGCCAAGCAGGTGAACAGGCAATCCAAGACGCCTCTAGACCACTCCAACATTGATCATTAGAGAAGTTACTTATGTGGTGCACCAAAATGAAATCTTACCATCATAATAAAAAATACTCATTCCATATAACGCTGGGGTGAAAAACAATGTCATGGAATGTTACAGGGCATAATTTAATTATTTTTCTTTATCATTGAAGTCATCTTAATCGTCACAATCAGCGCACGTCTGCAAAATGCCAGGAACTCCTACTCCCTCCCTCCTCAGATCTGGTGCGTAGGGTTGACCACAGATGCCCTAATCATCAAAGACAAACTGATCAAAGTGAAGCTCAGCAGAAGGCAAGCCAATTCCAGCCAGATCAAGCTTGCACAGCCTACGAGTTGGAGAGCAGCTTAATCCATTGGGATATCCTGTTTCACCAGGAGTGAGATAAAGGCTCTGATACTAGCTTACTTGGACATGCCACTTGACCTTCCTGAATTTTCTTTCTCTTAACTGTAAAATGGGAATTCTGTAATTCTAAAAGCCCTTTTGACATCTATGAGTGAGAACATCTTCTAGCCATAGCTGTGGCCACATCCCGATGGCCACATCTACGCTGTGGCTCACTTTGAAACGTGACCCTTCAAAGAAGGGGTGTTGCTCTTCCATTTAAGGATTTCTTTTTTTGATGGTAGTGGTGGTGGTATTTTCATACAGAGGTTTCCTAGTCCTTTGTGCATCAGTCCATTCTTTTGTGGATGCAAATTCAGTAAGAGTATTTCCAGTTTCCAAAATCAAGATCTGTGTGTTCAAGACTGGCAGAGGAAGAACAACTCTAACCTTCAGGCAAGCCTTAAATCATATTGGAGATCTTTAGCAGGCATGGTGGTGATGGGTTGACAGTTGGACTTGATGATATTCAAGGCCTTTTCCAACCTTAATGATTCTATGATCTTGCAAGCTTACAGTACAGGAGTGCTGGTCGTTATTAGAAGTCTCATATGGATGCTGCCAACCGCAAGCATTCTAAGCATCGGTAGTACTCATAGGGTTTCATCCACATCATTTTAACTTTTGTTGATTTTTTGTATTTTATTTATTTTTCTAAAATTCCCTACAGCAAAAAAGTGACACTTTTACCCCTCCCTTTCATCTGATTTGGTTGTTTGGTCATGTCGTCCCCCCCACCCCACCCAGAAACAGCCAGACAACACACATGAGAATCTGATTCGACTGCAAGATGGCTGCAGAGGACAGACCTTCGTTAGCTCGGTGGGATCGATGCCTGCCTCATGCTAATTTTCTTTTCAATCCATCCCTTTCCATTTGTGCCATCTCTTCTTGTAATTACTTCACCTTTTCCATCCACGGCAAAACAGCTTAATTAATTAAACACAAAGGAGATATCAACTGGGTATGACAGCACAGGTAGCCACGTTCCCCCCCTCTCCAATCTCAGGACACCCCAGCCTGCTAGCAGACGCCCAGCTGGGAGTCACAGTGCCAGCCCCACACCGCACCACTCGCCCTGCTGCTGCTCTGCAGCAGTCCTGCTCTTACACCATACTCATTACTAAATATTAACAAAGCTTGATTAAAAACTCAGGGGCAGTCCTTAGCTAGGAGGAACTCCGTTTCCAAATTTCAATATTGCAAAATCTGGCTTCCAGGGCATTCCTGGCTACGCCACCGTTCAGGCTGCCTCTTCCACTGCTGGCAATTCCCTCTCCTCCCAAAACAACCCCCTCTCTGTTTTTACAGCATTTCAGTGAAGAAGAATGAGGGGTTATCTCTGAAATTTTGCTGAAATACAAACCTGTGATAGCTAGAGCTACTGAAATAAATAGGGAAAAACTGGAGGGGAACAGGGTTCAAAAAGATTTTTTACAAAAGGGTAATTAAAAAACTGTGCCACAATCCACACGCAAAGCAACCTGTTTGCAGAGAGAAGGCAGAAGGAATATAATAGCATTTCCTACACAACAGACAGGGAAAATGTTGCTCTGAAACAGCCACCTAATTAGGAAACATGGGAGGACACCCCCCCAAAAGAGAGTAGAGGAAAAGGGAAGAGAAACTTATCTACACATTTTTCACTTTTTCTCTCTCTCTTACATCTTCACTACTGTGAACACACTCCCAAAGTGCCGGCCTCAGCATTTTTAACTCCCAAAGCAAGTGGGCTCTTCCCTATGAAGACAGTGCTTCAGTCTAACCAGGGACCAAGCTCTGAGGATGTGAGCGTGGGGGAGGGAGACTTCAATATTACAACCCATCCATCAGCCACTTCTATAAAGCTCTTTTGTTCCAAGTCCATACTTAACAACTCAAGGTCAAAACTGATGCTGGAAAATGCAAATCATAACTCAACCCAGACTTTCACCCCTCCGAGTCTTCTTGACCTTAAATGCAAACAAGAAACAGGCAAAAAGCGATGCAGATTGCAGTTACACAGTCTGCTTTTACAAAAATGTACATCAAGTAATATAAACAACTTAAAAATGACTGAATTAGGTTCTTGATGTACACTACTAACGATGCAGATTAGAAAAACAAAATCAGAATATATACATTTAGGGTACAATTCCTTTGCTTCTTTGGCTTTCTTACAGTTTGGACAAAGTCAATCAGTTGTTTTCATCTGGTGGGGGCTTTTTTGTTGTTGTTTTTGAGGGTTGATTTTTTTTTTTTTTTTTTTTTTTTTTTTTTTTT